>Ga0182011_10000146_pt1 | contig 56021 bp, 39 predicted proteins | sample 711E1DmetaG_FD_120481 | JGI IMG/M metagenome (GOLD analysis project Ga0182011, IMG submission 120481) | Permafrost microbial communities from Stordalen Mire, Sweden - 711E1D metaG | ecosystem: Environmental > Terrestrial > Soil > Wetlands > Permafrost | place: Sweden: Stordalen | collected...
CTGGGATGACCAAGGCTTACCCCAATACGTGGTTCGCGACCCAGTGGACTTCATTATATGACCTCTGGTGCATAGCGAATCCTCCCGTGGAAGTCTCTGACCAGCTTCATCTGGTCTTCTGAGTCAACGATCCAAAGAGCCGGATGCGAGGCCCGCAAGTCCGGTTCTGTGAGAGGCGCGGCGGGGCAACCCGCTGCGCCTACTCGACAGGACCTCAACTTCAAAATTGTAGCTCGTGAGAAAGTTCGGCTAGTAATTGTCGCCCGGGGCTACGGCGTCGTAGACAAAACGGAATTTGGATGGGTATTTGTCCTTACCGCTCACCATCTCAACTTCTTCCCACAACTGCAGTCCATCCGGCGACACCTCGTAGGTCCGCTTCAACGAGCCATTCTTTGGCAGCGTGGAATCGCTCACCAGTTTCGCGCCGTCCCATTTTGCTTCCACTACTTCCGTGCCGACACCCGCTGGTGCGTCTGGTTTGTGCCCGTCCGTATAGAAAACCGTCTTCCGGCCTTGATCGCCCATCATTTCGACGATGGGATCCTTGTCATTTTTCCGCGCCAGCTCCAGCCGGATCGAAGGGTCCAGCAACTGGTTGTAGCGTTGGCGATCTTCCGCCGTGCCATTCTGCGATCCGCCATTCCCGTGGTGTCCACCGCCCATCCCGCCCCCACCCATTCCGCCGCCGGGCCAGCCCACGCGCGGGCCGCCGCCATTCCCACCAGGATTGCCAGTTGAATTGCCCGCTGAGCGTTGCGCGCTTTTTTGCCGCGGATCGTCGCTTTCGTCGCTATTCAGTTTCCATGCTCCCAGAATGCTCTTCCTCGGTTCAATCCGTTTTACCGGCGGCGCAGGCGGCGCCGTGGAGGATACCGCGGAGGGAGCAGGCTGAATGGGTCCCGGAGGCGCTTGAGCATGCAGATTCTGTGTAACAATGAAGCCCAATCCGAAAGCAGCCATGTAGATCGTTTTTTTCATTCTTCGTGTCCAAAGGGCAAGCTTGCCCTGTTTCCTTCTTCCCCCAAATGCCCGCTGGAGTTCCCGCATTCTTCGCGGGGAAGTTCACCAGATAGGATTCACCCGGGTGCCCTGGGGCTGCCTGGCGACATCACACCAGCCAGCGATCCAGGTCCCGCGCGCGTTCCAGTAGCGCCACCGCGCCCAACTTGCGAAACTCCTTCGCGCGCTGCCGGTAGTCAAATGCCGCTTTTGGCAATATCCCCATGAACGGCACGCCCGCCGCCTTCGCCGCCAGCGCATCATCGATGTTGTCGCCGAGGTAGAGCGCGCTGCCCGGATCGCGGCCCGCCAGAATGATGCGCAATCCCTCGGGATCGGGCTTCTTCTCGGCGTCGTCCATCGTCACCACCGTGCGGAAGCACTTCGCCGCCGCCCAGCGCTCGGAAGTATACGTGAATTCCTGTCGCGTGCGCCCGGTGAACAGGTTCAGCTCCCGCCCCTTGGCCCATTTCTCGATCAAGCGCGGCGTCACCACCAGCCTTTCCTTCAACACATTTCCCGGCTGCCCGTCGCTTCCCCAATAAAAGGGCTGGAACGCCGCGCGCGCCTGCTCATAGGTCATTGGCACGCCCAGCGCCGTCGCCCAGCGCGACACCAAGCGCCAGTCATCGTTGTTCCCCGGCTTTTGCTTCCACTCGTAAAACTCCGCCCAAGTCCGCTTTTTCCCCGTCAGGTGCTGCATCGTCTGCAGCCCGGATCGCCAGTAGGTTTCCCGCACATCCACCAGCACCCCATCCACGTCAAAAATCAAAATCGCCGGGTTCACCTTCCCCCGCGCCTGCGTCGTTCCCCTTTTCGCCACGTCTCCTGGTTCCTTTCCGTCCCCCTTCCAGTGTACCTGTTCTTCGCGCACTCTCTCACAGTGCGGGAGAAGCTCGGCGACCGCCGGGCGTGAGCTCTTGCGCGGCGAGCTCAAGCGGCTCCTCTGCGGGACTCCGTCAGACAGGGAGGCCGCGGGACGACGTACCCCGGCCCATTTCTGTCTCTCCGAACAGGTTGTCCCGCATCCTCCGCCTGCTCCGCATACCAGCTTCCCTCCAGAGTGGATTCTCTCTCACTCCCGCTGGCACAAAAATCCCCGGTGACTTCACCGCAGCTTGCTCCCTGCAGCTTCCATCATGATCGCGAAAGCTTGTGCTTCCGTTGAGGTGCCTTGGCGGTCGAAGTTGGGTGCGCCGCAAACGCTCTGCACGTACCCGAAGGAATCCATCTTGGCGCGGGCGGCATTTCGCATCCTGTCCGCAGCAGGCCGGTATCTTTCGGGCAGCCATCCGCCGTGAATGCCGGTGTAGATCGCAAAAGCCAGCATCTGCGCAAGGTTCGCTTCCACGAAAGTGTCCGGACGATCCACGACATCATGGAAGAGCCCATCCGCTCGCTGGTAGCTCAAGCATCCGTCAATCAGTTCCGTGACAAACGCCGCCAGCCTCTGCCGGTCCTCCTTTCGGTCCACGGGCAACGCTCGAATCACGCGAGCCAGTCCCGCAGCCGCCCAGCCGTTGCCGCCGCCCCAATACTCTTTTCGGTTGTCCGCTTTCTCGCCGTCATCCCAAATATGCGCCAGCAGCTTTTTCTTGGGGTCCCAGAGCCGCTCGCGGAAACCGTCAATCTGCCGCAAGGCCTCGTCATAGTGCCCCGTGGCGGCAAGAAATGGCGGAGCGCCGTTGAACCCGTCGGACCATACTTGCGGATCCTTGAAGACGTGATACAACGTTCCGTCCGCCGCGCGTGGCGCCTTGTGCAGGATCCACTCGAGCAGCCCGCGTACCGCTTCCTGGATTTCCGCGTCACCCGTCACCTGCCCCGCGCGCCAGTAGGCCTCGCCGCCCATCGCCGGATCGGTCGTCCCCCCCTCGATCACCACCGCCAATCGTCCATCGGGGACGCGCTGCACAATCGCGGCCTTGGTGAGCAGAATGACGTTCTCGTCATCACCGGCCTCCAGGAATGCCTGGGCCAGGATGCCCTGTTCCCAGTCACGGCGTTCCATGGCCAGCCCAGCCGCAGCGGCCTTCTTGATTCTGCTGTGGGCCTCGGAAGTTTCTTCGCCGGCGGCCGAGTCTGCTGCGCGAGGAAAGGCCAATCCAGCTCCCACTAATGCCGCGCCACGGAACAATTCTCTGCGATCCATCGCTTACCTCCTATTGGTTAACCGTTCGCGATGCTACTCCGAAAGTGCGGGAGATGACTGTGATGCGCAGACATGGAATGCGGCGCCACCGCTACCGCCAAGTCCTGACCAACCAGCAAACTGCCAGGTCTAATCCTCCAAAAATCGCAATCTGCTGCCGCTCCCCCCTCCCTTCCTTGCCGCACCCTTTGCCCTTTGCTACTCTGGCTCTTCGGAGCCTCTCATGCCTTCATTCCCTGGTGTCGACTTCATCGAGTTTGACTCCCTTCTCAACGACGAAGAAAAACTTGTTCGCCAGACCGCCCGCCAATTCGTTGATAACGAGATTCTTCCTATCATCGAAAAACACAGCCGCGAAGCCACCTTCCCGATGCAGCTTGTGCCGCAACTGGGCGAACTCGGCTTTTTCGGCGCGAACCTGCAGGGCTACGGCTGCGCCGGCATGTCCAATGTTGCCTATGGCCTGATGAACCAGGAACTCGAGCGCGGTGATTCCGGCTTGCGCAGTTTCGTCTCCGTCCAAACCGGCCTGGTGATGTACCCGATCCACTCCTACGGAAGCGACGCTCAGAAAAACAAATGGCTCCCGCTGCTCCAGGAAGGCAAAGCCATCGGCTGTTTCGGTCTCACCGAGCCGCAATTCGGCTCCAATCCCGGCGGGATGCTCACCCGTGCCGTCAAGAAAAGCGGCAAGTACGTCCTAAACGGCGAAAAAATGTGGATTACCAACGGCTCCCTCGCTGACGTTTCCGTCGTCTGGGCCAAATGCGAGGACGAAAAAGTGCGCGGCTTCCTCGTCGAGAAGGGCGCGCCGGGCTTCAAGACGTGGGATGTCCACGGCAAGTGGTCGTTGCGCGCTTCCATCACCTCTGGCCTCTCCCTCTCCGATTGCGAAATTCCTGAAGCGAATCTTCTTCCTGGTGTCACGGGCCTGCGCGGCCCGCTGAGTTGCCTCAATCAGGCGCGCTTTGGCATCGGCTGGGGCGCGCTGGGCGCCGCCATGGCCTGCTACGACACCGCTCTGCAATACGCCAAGACGCGCAAGCAGTTTGCCAACAAGCCCATCGCTTCACACCAACTTGTCCAGGAAAAACTCGCCTGGATGATTACCGAAATCACCAAGGGCCAGTTGCTCGCTTTGCATGTCGGCCGCCTGAAGGATCAGGGCAAAGCCGATGCTGCGCACATCTCCATGCTGAAGATGAACAATGTCGCCATCGCCCTGGAAACCGCGCGCAAAGCCCGCGACATCCTTGGCGCCAACGGCATCGTGGACGACTACTGCGTCATGCGCCACATGAACAACCTCGAAAGCGTCTACACTTACGAGGGCACCAACGACATCCACAAGCTCATCATCGGGGAGAAAATCACCGGCATCGCTGCCTTTGTGTGAAACTCATGTCGCTCCGCACACGCCATCTTCGCTTTATAATTATCTGCATGTTGCTTCTTTCTCTCTTCGCGCTCTCTTCCGCCGCGCAACAAAAGCCCGAAAGCAGCCCAAAGCCCAAAGTCCGCGCCATCACCGCTTTCATCAACCTCGACCGCGCCCGCTATCAGATCCAAATCTCCGAAGCGGTGCGCTTCCTCAAATACGCGCAAACCGTTTTCGAGTCCCGCGGCTACACCGTTGAGACTCTGCGCATCGCCACGCAGCCCTTTCCCGAATACACGATGTCGCTTCCTCACAATGAGGCAGTGCAGTTCTTCAAAGACCTCGACGGCCTCGCCCAGCAGGACCACGTCATTCTTTCCATTGGCCCGGCATATCTCTCCGGCGAGGATGGCGACGCGCAAGCCGATCTGCTTGCGGAAATTCTGCAGAATACCAAATCCATCAGCGGCACTGTTTTTGTGACCAAGGACGACACCGTCAACTGGCCCGCCGTCAGAGCCGCCGCCCGCACCGTCAAGAAACTCGCGGACACCACGCCGCGCAGCGAAGGCAATTTCCGCTTCGCCGCCATCGCCAGCGTCCCTCCTTACTCGCCTTTCTTCCCCGCGGCCTATCACACCGGCACCGGCCACCAGTTCACCGTGGGTTTGGAATCGGCCAACACCGTCGCCACGGCCTTTCACAATGCTCCGGATATCCCCACGGCCCGGCGCCGCTTGCTCGACATCTTCATCCAGCAATCCTTCGGTGTTGAGGAACTCGCCAGCCGCGCCGATCGCGAACAAGGTTGGATATACCTGGGCCTCGATCTCTCCCCCGCTCCTGCAAAAGACGCTTCCATCGGCGCCGCCATTGAAGCGCTTTCTCACCAACCCTTCGGCACCAGCGGCACGCTCACCGCTGTTGCCACGATCACTTCCATATTTAAGGACATTGGCGCGCGCAAAGCCGGGTACTCCGGCCTGATGCTTCCAATCCTTGAGGACCCGCGTCTCGCCGAGCGCTGGAACAACGGCCTGATTTCTCTCGATGCGCTGCTGAGCTACTCCGCCGTCTGCGGCACCGGCCTCGACACGATTCCTCTTCCCGGCGATACGAGCGTGGACGCGCTTGCCCGCATCATCGGTGATGTGGCTTCTCTCTCCGTCAAATGGAACAAGCCGCTCTCCGCACGCCTGCTCCCGGTCGCCGGAAAACGCGCCGGCGATCAGACCGAATTCGCCGACCCCAATCTTCTCAACGTCACCATTCAGCCTCTCCCTGCCGCCGCTCCCTGATCCGTAATTTCCGCTCTTCTTCGTTCGCGATCGGGTAAACGATGACCGATTCGTCCTTCCGCCGCGCCTCCCTCTCGACCATAAGCATTACTTTGCCCTAACATAAGCCGTCTCGGAGGGCGCTCTGCATGGAAGAACAACTCAGCCTGGAATTTCTGCGTGTTGTTGAAAATGCCGCTATCGCCTCCGCCCGCACCATGGGCTTTGGTGATGGCCACAAAGCCGATGAAGTGGCCGTCGAAGCCATGCGCAAGACCATGGATCAGGTGCAAATGGACGGCACCATCGTCATCGGGGAAGGCGAGCGCGACAAAGCGCCCATGCTCTACATCGGCGAAAAGGTCGGCCTCGCCACTCATGCCCCAAAGCTCTTTTCCCCGTGGTTGATATCGCCGTGGACCCGCTCGAGGGCACCAATCTCTGCGCCACCGGCGCGCCCAATGCCATCGTCGTTCTTGCCGCCAGCGAAAAAGGCGGCTTGCTGCATGCTCCTGACTTGTACATGGAGAAAATCGTTGTTGGCCCCGCCTGCAAAGGCGCCGTCGATCTCGATGCGCCCGTGGCCGATAACCTTCGCGCCGTCGCCAAACGTCTCGACCGCGACGTCGAAGATCTCGTGGTCATCGTTCTCGATCGCCCCCGCCACGAAAAACTCATCGAGGAAATCCGCGCTGCCGGGGCACGCATCCGGCTTATCGGTGACGGCGACCTCTCCGCCGGCATTTCCGCCGCTGTTGTCGGCACGGGCGTGCACATGGTTATGGGCACGGGCGGCGCTCCGGAAGGTGTGCTCACGGCGGCGGCGCTTCGCTGCCTCAATGGTCAGATTCTCGCCCGCCTCGTCGTCAGCAAACCCGAGCATCACGAACGCCTCGCGCGCATGGGCGTAAAAGATCCGAAGCGCATTTACGCAACCGAAGATCTGGCTCCCGGCAAAAAGATCATCTTCGCCTGCTCCGGCGTCACCGACGGCAATCTGCTCAAGGGCGTGCGCTTCTTCGGTGAAGGCGTGCGCACTTCCTCCATGATTCTCACCCTCGATGAACGCCAGGTACGTTTCATCGAATCCGTGCATCTCGAAAAGCGCCCGGACATCAAGGTGCGTTTCAACTAAAAGCCTGCCTACCGTCACTTGGGAAAGGGTTTGCTGACTCAGGATAACCGAGGAGATGCAACCGCATGGGGCGCAACGCCTGAGCCCTCCCGCCCCCCGCTTTTTTATTGTTTGGGATCCTGCGGCACCGCCAGAAATACCTGATCGTCCACGGGCACAGTGGGCGTAAACACCGTCGCGCTCTTGCGATCCGCCAGTGCCACCTGTTTAGCCAGGCCACTCAGCGCCGGACCCACCGGCTTGTTCGAGTTCGCTGGCGTATCTCCGGGCGAGAGGGAAATGCGCGTTGTCTTCGGCGTGCAATTCGTTGCACCCAGGCAAGTATCCCGCAGGAACACCTGGCGCAAACCGCTGTTGGGTGAAGCCGCCGGGCTAGCCGGCAATTTTCCCTTGGCCGCATCTTGGCTCGGTGTCACCGCCAGAAATACGATGTAGCGCCCCGAAGAACTGATCGAAGGGAATATGCTCTCGATGCCGTTCAGCGCGCCTCCCGGATCCGTTGAGACCAGCGACGTCGCCACCTTGCAAGAAGCACTTGCTCCTGCACAGGTGTCCCGCAGATACACTTGGCGCCCCGAGGGCGCACCTTCCAGAAGATTCGTCGCCGCCGAACTGAACGCGATGTACCGCCCGTCCGCGCTGATCACCGGCGTGTGGCTGTCGGCGTTGCCCGGCGCGTTATCCGCGGCAACGGAAATCATTTTTGTGCTCGGGGTGCACCCGTTCTGCACTCCCAGGCAGGTATCCCGCAACATGATCTGTGTGGTCTCGTTTTCCTGCGCTGAGAACGCCACGTAGCGTCCATCCTGGCTCAGCGCCGGCGTTTCTTCCGCCACCGCTGCGGCCGCTGCGCCACCGGTGATCGTAAACGTCTGCGGCTCCAGGCTGGGTCCCCCGCCCAGCACCGGACAGCCCACCAGGCACACGCCACTCGGCGGGTTGATCACGTTAATCTGCGCATTGGGATCCGCATCCGCAAGCATCGTTCCCGGAATCACCGCCTGAATCTGTGTCGAAGTAATGCTGCTGACATTGATCGCCGTCTCCACCTCGCTGGTGGACACTCCGGTGAACGTCACCGTTGAAGCTCCGTTTGTGGACGTGGGCAGAAAATTGGATCCCGCAATCGTGATCTTCACCGAAGCGTTCCCACAACTGCTGCCGCAAGCCGGCGCCGTGTTCGGCGTCACCGACGTGACCACCGGTACAGGATTGGGTGTCCCGTAAACCAAAAATGCAACCGAGTTCGATAATCCATTCATGCCCGTGCCCGATTGCGGCGTATACGTATTTACGTAAGCCGTGCCGACTTTCGCAACCAAGTTGGCTGGCACGGTCGCAGTCATGGTCACGGTATCAACATAGGTGGAAACCAGCTTTTGCTCATTCCATTCCACCACGGTGTTGGTTTGGAAGCCGTTTGAACTCGAGCCAATGATTGTCAGTGTGAAGCCGGCGCTGCCGAACACGACTCCCGAGGGCGCGAGAGTCAGAATCGATGCCCCCGTGGGGTATTGTATGGAGGTGTTGTAATCGTTGCACCCGGCCTCCAAGCCCAGCGCCAATAGCACGACGCCGAATGCTCTCCAAGACTGCCTCATGGACTCTCCTCCACCCGAAGACAATTGTGTGCGCCAACTCCCTACTCATAGACGGGAAGAAAAAATATTATGGCGCGTCTGTGTGGGTTGAGATGCAAAAACAGCCACCCGCGTTGACCCGCCCCCGGGATCCAGGAAGGACGCGGTGCCGGAGCACAAATCTACCCTTTCCTATTATTACGCAGCCCGGCGCTGGAGGAAAGTCCTTCAGTGCCCCGGCAAGGCCGTGCCACTCAGCGCCGCCCGCACCAGCGATTGGATCTTCCGGCGGCAAGCCGGCTCCGCCATGTTGGGAGAGGTAGCCGCCGCACGGTAAGCTTCCAGCGCCTGTAGCTTCCTGCCGAGCTTCGCATACAGATCGCCGATCGCCAGTTGGAACAACGGATTCTGCGGATACTCCTCCACCAGCGGCCGCAGCACCTGCAGTGCCTCCTCATAGCGCTGGTCGTAGTTGTGCAGGTTAATCGCCAGATAGAATCGCGCCACCGCCGGCGTCAACTCGCCGTAAAGCATGGCCAGGTGGAGTTGGCGTATCCCTTCTTCTTTCGACCCGCCCGGTATGCCCATCATGAATCGCAGAATGCGCGCCATTGTTGAGAGTGTGTCCACGTAATAGTTGTACAACCCCAATCCCAGGTAAGCGTCCGCCAAGGATGGATCGAGCGCCAGCGCGCGCTCATAATGTTCCCGCGCACGTACTCCGACCCGCGCCGTGGCACGATTCTCCCAGCGCAGACTGTAGAGGCGCGCCTGCAGCGAATCCGCCATCGCGGCATACAAGTGCATCTCACCCGTTTCGTGCTGTTTCAATTGCGCGTCGGCAAGGACTGACGCTTTTGTCGCCAGATTCACATACGCCTGGTCGGCAGCCTGTTTCTCCCGGTGACGCGCCATCGTCATCCCATATCTGAAGTCGGCCGACGTGCACCAGATCCCCCACCACAGCGACTCCGCTTCCAATAAATATCCCAGCGGCTGGTTCACTTGCTGCTGTTACAGTTGCCGCGCCTCGGGTATCGCCAGGTCCGGGCGGCCTGAATAGATGTGGTCAAGGATGCTCGCCGTAAAGGGCGGCAGGGAAAGCCCGGCAGGGCCTGGTGGCGGAACGCCCACACAGGGGGATACAACCGTCACGAAAAGGAGTATTGCCGCAAGCCAGCGCGCCATTTGTCTGTGCGGGAGCCGCTCGGGCCTTCAGCTCTTCCGCTGCATGAGTTTAAGCTGTTCCAGAAGAGATACAAAACGAAATGGTTTCTGCAGGAATGTGGTGTCCGGTGGAATTTGTGTCTCCGGAAATCCTTCCGCGTAGCCGCACATGTAGATCACCTGAATGCCTGGATGGAATTCCGTCAATCACCGGCATCGGCGCTGCCCGCACCGCGCGCGCAAACGCTCAATCCTGAAGGACCGCTCAACATGAAGGCTGCAACCCGCGCTTATTGCTGATTGCCGCATCACCTTGCACAAACTTTGCCACACCCGTTGGGCTGCAACCGCGTATTTGTTATTCTCGCAACGCACGGCGATTCCGGCAGGAAACTTGACCGCCACCACACCACAACCCGCATTGGAGCGCGGCCTCGGCCTGAAAGAGGCCGTCGCTCTCAACATGATTGAGATCGTCGGGATCGGCCCCTTCGTCGTCAGTTCGCTGGTGATCAAGGCGATGGGCGGGCCGCAAGCCTTGGTGGCCTGGCTCGCCGGCGCTCTCCTGGCCACGCTAGACGGTTTTGTTTGGTCGGAACTCGGCGCGGCCATGCCCAAGGCCGGCGGCACGTATGTCTTTCTGCGCGAAGCCTACGGGCCCGCGCGCTGGGGCCGCCTGATGTCCTTCCTTTTCGTGTGGCAGACCTTCGTGCAAGCCCCCCTTTCCGTCGCTTCCGCATCCATCGGATTTGCCCGCTACGCTAGCTACCTGCACCCATTCACCACGCTTCAGTCAAAAGCCATCTCCGGCGGTCTGGTGATTTCCCTGGTGATTCTCCTCTATCGCCGTATTCAGACCATCGGCAAAATTTCTGTCTTGCTGTGGGTAGGCGTGGTGGGCACCATGCTCTGGCTCATCGCGGGCGGTGTGCGCCACTTTGACGCCAAGCTCGCCTTCGATTTTCCGCCCGGCGCGTTTCATCTCTCCGGCGTGTGGTTCGCGGCTCTCGGCGCGGCCATGATCAACACCGTCTACAGCTACTGGGGCTACTACAACATCTGCCATCTCGGCGGCGAAATCCGCGACCCCGAGAAAAATATCCCCCGCGGCATTTTCCTCTCCATTCTGGGTATCACCGTGCTATATCTCGCCATGCAGACGAGCCTTCTCGGCGTGGTGCCCTGGCGTATCGCCCAGAACTCCCCCTTCATCGCCAGTCTCTTTGTCGAAACTCTCTACGGCAAGCGGGCCGCTCTTCTCTTCACTGGTATGGTGTTATGGATAGCCATGGCTTCCGTCTTCTCCCTTCTTCTCGGCTATTCGCGCGTGCCCTACTCCGCGGCGCTTGACGGCAACTTCTTCCCCATCTTCGCCAAAGTGCATCCGACGAAACATTTTCCTCATGTCTCGCTTCTAATCTTAGGAGCGCTGGCCTTTGCTTTCAGCATTGCGCTGAAGCTGGAAACGGCCATCGCGGGAATCCTGGCCATGCGTCTGATTGTCCAGTTTATCGGCCAAGCCGTCGGCGTCATGCTTTTGCGCCGCAGCTGGGGCTCGGACAAACTGCCATTCAAAATGTGGCTCTACCCGCTGCCTGCCGTGCTCACCATGCTCGGCTGGGGGTGGCTCTTCTGGCAGACCGGCGCGGCGTGCAAGTGGGGTTTGCTGGAAATTGTTCTCGGCATTTCCGCATTTCTCGTTTGGTCCAACGTAATGCGACAATGGCCTTTCGCCAGTTCAGCGCCCCCTGCGGAGAACTAGATGCCATCTCACATCTGGCCCCCAAGAGGGCACGGCTTTTTGCTTTGAGCGCACCGAAGGGCACACGCTGCGGAAAGACTTTAACCCGTTGTCATCCCGAACCCGCGTCTTTTGCGGGCGAGGGATCTGCTTTTCGCAAGAGGCAGCGGGACTTCACTGTTAGGAATGATTGCGTTTGCCAGGGAGGTTAATTGCGTTTCCTTAAATCATTCGTGCTCGTTCTCCTACTCGGGCTGCTCCGCGTTCCGCCCGCTGCTGCCCAGTTTCCTCCGGCACCCGGAACGGGTCCGGGTCTCCCCGAAACCATCGAAGCCATTGACAGCGCCCGCGTCACCACGCGCATCCTTTACATCACCGCGCATCCCGACGATGAAAGCGCCGCCGTCCTCACCTATCTTGCTCGCGGGCTTCACGCCGATGTGGCCTTGCTCTCCCTCACCCGCGGCGAAGGCGGTCAGAACGCTCTTGGGCCCGAACAAGCTCCCCAACTCGGCCTCATCCGCACGCAGGAATTGCTCGCCGCCACCCGCGGCTATGGCGTGAAGCTCTATTTCACCCGTGCTCGCGATTTTGGCTATTCCAAAACGCCCGAAGAAACCGAAAAAATCTGGGGCGACCAAGTTCTCGAAGACATGGTCCGCGTCATCCGCTCCTTCCGCCCCAACATCGTCATCAACCACTGGGGCGGCGTCCACTCCGGCCACGGCCATCACCAACTGTCCGGCATCTGGACCACCAAAGCCGTCGCCCTCGCCGCCGATGAAAATGCATTCCCGGAACTCCAACTTAAAGAGGGCCTGCGGCCGTGGAAACCAGAAGGTAAGTTGCCCATCATCCTGGACGTCATCCGATCGGATGACAAAGGAAAAGGTCTCCTCCTCCCTCTCGAAGATGTCTCGCCTCTCTACGGAAAATCTTGGCGGGAAATCGGCATTGATGCATTCACCAATCATCGCACGCAGGGTATCGCCTCATTCTTGAACTCCCCTTTCATCAAGCGGCCCATTTCTCTCTCTAGGGAAGACAATCAGCAGTTGCAGGCTTCTGAACTCGCGCAACCCATCACGACGCTGCTCGAAAGTGAAGATGGGGATACTTGTAAGGCAAACAAGGAGTGGTGCGACGGCCTGAAGCGTTCCGATCAAGAATTGTCCCAGGCCCGCGCAGCCGCTTTGGCGTTGGATTTTTCCGCCGCAACCAATCTGTTGTTGGATGTTCAGAAGCAGTTGGCAATGATTCTTCCTGCCGATGTCATCTCTTCCCATGGAAGAGGCCTAGACTTATTCCAAGTTGGTCTTCAGTTGGAGCGAGTAACGCGCGCTCTCCGTCTCGCTGCAGGATTCATTTTTGAAGCGGAAGCAGATCGAAACGACGTCGTCCTTGGCGAGCCTTTGTCGTTGACCGTGGCCTACCATTGCCGTCCGGGCTTGCAGTGCCCGTTTCAAGGCCCACTGTTAGTAACAGCAGGCAGGCAATTCCAGCCGACCGGAGGCGACCCGGCACGTGGCGTGAAATTCGAAATAACACTCGACTCGGCTCCGCAAATGCCTCCAACATACGCGCAACTCAGCGCAGAGCCTCGGCCCGTGATCTTTGTCTCGCTGAAAGAGCAAATCGATCCTGAACACTCAATCTACGTCCCCAGCAGTGTGTTCTACACATTCGCCTCATCCACGACCGTGGCCAGAGTTCCCATCCGTGTCGTACCTGCCTATACTTTGGCGGTCGATCCAATTCAGACCGTCGAAGTCCTGTCGAAGCAGCACAAACCGTTTGATGTCTTCCTGCGCGTTCATTCCTACTCCGCCAAAGCCGCGAAAGTCACCGTCGGCCTCAACGTTCCCGATGGCCTGAACGCTAGCGCTCCCGTTGACCTCAACTTCGACGGCATCGGCGATCAATACGCCAAATTCACCGTAACCCCGCCCGCTCAACTCGCTCCGGGAAACTTCACCATCACCGCTTACGCCAAGCGCGGCGACGAAACCTTTTCCACCTCTCTTGAGCCGCTCCCCTCCATGCCCAACATCCTCTGGAGCGAGCCCGCCCAGTGCATCGTCCACGCCTTCGATATCAACGTCCCCCCGCATCTCCGCGTCGGTTACATTTCCGCTGAAGGCGAACCCATCCCCGACGCCCTGAAACGCCTCGGTATCTCCGTCGAATTGCTGAATCCCGCCGCGCTCGCTTTCGGCAATCTCTCGAATTACGACGCCATCGTCGTCGGCGTGCGCGCCTACGAACTTCGCCCCGAACTTGCGGGCGCGAACAAACGCCTGCTCGACTACGTCTCAGGCGGCGGCACGCTGGTCGTTCAGTACAACCGCGATTTCGTCTGGGACAAGCTTCAGCCCGCTCCCTATCCCGCAAAGATCGGCAGTCCCACTCCCCGCGTCACCGATGAAACCGCCGATGTGAAATTCCTCCAGCCCGCCGATCCTCTTCTCAATTCCCCCAACAAAATCACCGCCGCCGACTTCAACAACTGGGTCCAGGAACGCGGCCTCTACTTCTGGAGCAATTTCGATTCCCGCTACATGCCCCTCCTCGCCATGCACGATCCCGGCGAAAACGACCTGAATGGCAGCCTTGTCTACGCCCGCTATGGCCAGGGCACCTACATCTACACCGGCCTTTCCTTTTTCCGCCAATTGCCCGAGGGCGTTTCCGGGGCCTATCGCCTCTTCGTGAATCTCATCAGCGCCTCGCGCACGCACAACGCCGCCGCCACCCACTAGACCAACTAGGCACACTCCGCCGCCGCAATCCCGGCAATGCGCTATGCTCATCATGCTTGGCACTCGCAGCAACATGACGAATTCGGCGCGCCGCAATTTCCTCGCAAACTTCCGGCGCGACACACTCCGCAGGAGCGTTCGAGCATGAAACGCGCGTCAATTGTTTCTCACGGGAGCCGCACGCTCTTTCGCGGCCTCTCTCTTTTTCTCATCCTCGCATTCAGCCTGGCGCTGGCCACCACCGCCGCCGCCCAAAAGAAAAAGAAGAAAGACGACACCCCGCCACCCGCCTCCACCGACAACACGACGGCTATGCCCGATGAACAGAGGATCGACTACCTGATTTCCGAGATGATGGGCGCCTGGCAGGTAGGGGATATTGATAAGCTTCACAAATGCATCGCCGACGACATCAGCGTGGTGAACGGCTTTTGGGCCCCGCCGGTCATCGGCTGGGATAATTACCTGGCGGATTACAAATTGCAGCGCTCGCGCATCCAGCAAGTCCGCCTCGACCGCACGAACACACTCATACGTCTTGCCGGGAAATTCGCCTGGGCCTCCTATCAGTGGGATTTTTCAGCCGTTGTGGACGGCCAGCCTGACACCGCTCAGGGGCAGACCACGCTCGTCTTTGAAAAACGGGGCGGCGACTGGGTGGTGGTCCATAATCACACCTCCCTCGTCCAGGCTTCTCAGCCGGTCACCCCCGCAAACACAACCCCTGCGCCATCCGCAAAGCCCTGAAGTGTTCGCTCGGCCTTGCGCTTTACCACGCCTGCCCTAGAAATTCTTCAGGCCGTGGTACACGAAGATTCCGGCAATCAACAGCAGCAGTACCCCGGAAGTGATTCCGCTGGTCAGGATGGGCTTGGAGAGCTTATTAATCTTGGCGACCAGTTCGTGCTGCTCTTTCGCCATGTGATCTTGCGCCTTATCCAGGAAGATCTGGTCGTCCTCATGGCTGGTGAGAACGCTCCGCCATGCGACCAAGACAATAAAGACGGCGGTGACGATTCCCCAGGCGATCAGAAGATACAGCATTGGCCCCCGCAACACAGATTCTACGGTCTCCATAGAAACCTCCGCTTGGAACCAGTAGGCAGTGCCCCCGATTGTTTCGGGCCGGGCAAACCTAATTCTGCGCGCAGTATAGCACTCTGTTTGGGGAATGCTAGGGGGGTACTGGCAGTCCAGCGGTCACACAATCCACTTCCTCACCAACTTCTGAAATTACTACTTTATTGCTATAGCCTAATGACAACCCTGGCGGCCGAGCGAAAGGTTTCACACCCCCGCTCCTCCTCCTTGGCTGCCTACTTACCCATTTTTTTTGTATGACTTACACAAGTGGTCGCAAATGGAACACTGTCACTTCCACCGCTTTTCCCCTATCCTCTTCTCCACGTGACCCCTGCCCTTGCAATCCGCTCGTGCGCCATCCGTTCGCACTGACTGCAACTCGGGCTACCCTTTTCATCTGGTGGTCTCGTTCTCCCACCCCACGCGCTCGGCCGCTTGCGCGTTTCTCTCCTCCGTTGGCCTCCCTCCGGAAACTCACCACATTCAGCGGCCCATTCCGGATTCTCCACCTGCTCTTTTCATGCGCCGCGAGCCTGAACGCAGTCTTGCCCTTCCCCTCTCGCCTCCACTGCTGAAGCACATAGAGGTAGAAACCGCAAGCCAGCACGCAAATCGTTTCGAAGACCACCAGAGCCATGACACAAGTTCGAGCTGAGCTATAGGTCTTACTCCGCTTTCTCCACTTCCGCGGACCCCTAAAGCGTCACTCGACAAAGACAAAATCGCAAAATGCACCTCGGAAAGTCCTGAGGGAGTCATAAAGACTTCATAAACGCCGCTAGCCCCGCCACGCGGCCAGCGCGCTCCTCCGTCGCCCCAGGCGCTTCCCTTTACTGTTGATCAATCGCTATCGCCGGCAGTCGACGCCGACAGCAACGGTAATCGGCAACTGCCCCCGCTTCCCACCCCACGTTTCGTTGACAAACCAATACCTGGGCCTCAAAATTGATGCTGCCTCGTTTTACCCCGCTTGTGCCCAAGTGGCGGAACTGGCAGACGCGCTAGCTTCAGGAGCTAGTGGCCGCAAGGTCGTGGAGGTTCGAGTCCTCTCTTGGGCACCATATCTTCTCATCACCCGCCCCGGCGGTCCTTCCACACACACCCGGCAAAACTCACTCTGCGGCCATATAGATGTACCGCAGCACAAACACAAGCGTCAGTATCCACAGCAGCACGCTCACTTCACGGAATTTCCCCGCGGCCACTTTGGCCACCGTGTAGGAAATCACCCCCAGGCTCAAGCCCGTGGCAATGCTGAACGTCAGCGGCGTCGCCACCAACGTCACGAACGCCGGAAACGCTTCGCTGAACTCCTTCCAATCCACTTGCGCGAGGGATTCCGTCATCAGCGCGCCCACCAGGATCAGTGCCGGCGCCGTTGCGAATCCCGGAATCGCCGCGGCCATGGGCGAAAAAAACATCGCTGCCAGAAACAGCCCCGCCACCATCACGTTGCTCAGCCCCGTGCGCGCCCCCGCCGCTACTCCCGCGGCACTCTCGATATAACTGGTCACCGTCGAGGTCCCCGTCAGCGCGCCGAACATCGTTCCCACGCCATCCGCCAGCAACGCGCGCCCCACCCGTGGAATTTTCCCTTCCTTGACGAATCCCCCTTGCTCGCACACGCCCACCAGCGTGCCCACGTTGTCGAACAGGTCCACGAACAGAAATATGAAAATGATCTCCGCCAGCCCCAGGTGCGCGGCGCCCCGCAAATCCAGCTTCAGAAACGTGGCCGAAGGATGCGGCAGCGCCAGCACAGCCGAAGGCCAGTGCGCCAATCCCCGGAAAATCCCAAACAGCGTCGTGCCCACAATCCCCAGTAAGATCGCGCCGTTCACCCGCCGCACCATCAGCGCCAGCGTCAACACAATTCCCAGGCAAGCCGCCTGCACTTCCCGGTCCGAGAAATTGCCCAGGCTCACAAACGTCGCGGGATTCGCCACCACCAGCTTCGCGCTGCGCAAGCCCACAAACGCGATAAACATGCCGATCCCGCCCGCCGTTGCGTGCTTCAAGCCGTGCGGAATGCCGTTCACGATCTGCTCCCGCACGTGCGTCACCGTCAACAGCACAAACAGCACTCCCGAAAAAAACACTGCCCCCAGCGCCGTCGGCCACGGAACATGCATCCCCAGGCACACCGAATAAGTGAAGTACGCGTTCAGCGACATCCCCGGCGCCAGCGCGATCGGATAATTCGCGTACAACCCCATCACCAGCGTCGCCACCGCCGCCGATAAACACGTTGCGAACACCACGCCTTCCGCCGGCATCCCCGTTTGCGCCAGGATCTGCGGATTCACCACGATGATGTACGCCATGGTAAGAAACGTCGTCGCGCCGCCCAGCAACTCTCGACGCACGCTGGTCTGGTTTTCCTGTAAACGGAAAAGTCGCTCGATCAAGAAGGTTTCCTGTCGCCTGTTGTTATTTTTCGCGGTTTCGCAGTCACTTTAGTTTTCTCCGCCCCGCCTGTCAATCCTCGCTCCGCTGATTTCTTTTCTAATTTCTGACTCGGGCCATCAGGATGTGTGAGAGGCAAATGAGGAGCGGAGAAGGGCGAGGAAACAGGAGTGCAGGCGGGAGAGGGCGCGGCCGCGGAGGAAGACGCTGCCAATGGTGCGGAAGGCCTGGTCGTCGGCGATGCGGATGAAGTGGCAGGGAGCGGATCTTTCGATGGCCATCTCGGGAACGATGGATACGCCCATGCGTGCTCCAACCATGCTGAGAAGGCTGCTGAACTGGCCGCTTTCGAAGACGATTTGCGGATGAACGCGGGCGCGGTCGCAGGCGGCGACGGCGGTGTCGCGAAAACAGTGGCCATCGCGGAGGAGGAGGAAGGGCTCGGAGCGGAGATCCTTTAGGAAGAGCGAAGAGCGCTTGGCGAGGTGATGATGCTTGGGAATGGCAGCAAAAAGGCGTTCGGTGAGGAATGGCGCGGATTCAAATTCATGGCCGCGGATGGGAAGCGCGAGGATGGCGATGTCTATGTTGCCGGCGCGAAGGCGTTCAAGGAGGACGGGGGTGATCTCCTCCACAACAGAAAGATGCGCCTGAGGAAATTTGCGGGCAAAGGCGGTGAGCTGTGCGGGCAGGAGGTACGGCGCAACGGTAGGGATGACGCCAAGGCGAAGAGAACCGCCGACGGAGTCTTTGAGCTCGGCGACGTCGCCGCGAGCGGCCTCGACTTCGCGAAGGACCGCGCGGGCGCGGGGGAGAAACGCTTTCCCGATCTCCGTGAGGCGAACGGAACGCCCGAGACGGTCGAAGAGGCGGGCGCCGAGTTCGTCTTCGAGTTTGCGTATTTGCTGCGAGAGGGAGGGTTGCGAGACGTGAGACTGCTCGGCGCCGCGGCTAAAGCTGCCGGTATCGGCCACGGCGCAGAAGTACCGGAGCTGGTGAAGTTCCATAGGGCGAGTCCGGGTAACCAGCGATCAGTGATCAGAGATCAGGAAACAGCATTTGGTACTATAGGCAATGCCTATCTATTGTATCCGATCTAGATATTGGAATTATCGCTGGCAAACCAATAGGGTAGAAAATTGCGTGATGAGTGACGCGCAATAAAGCCGCCGCGACGAGCGCTGCGACAAAGGACGGGACTGAGGAGGAAGCCATGGCAGAAGAGAAAAAGCAAACTATGACCACGGATGCGGGGCGCCCGGTGGGCGACAACCAGAATTCGCTCACGGTGGGACCCCGCGGGCCGATTGTCTTTGAAGATTTCCTGCTGTTTGAAAAGATGGCGCACTTCAACCGGGAGAGAATCCCGGAGCGCGTGGTGCACGCAAAGGGCTCGGGCGCGCACGGACATTTCGTGTGCACGAGCAAGGAGATCACCAAGTACACGACGGCGAAGCTATTTTCGCAGGTGGGCAAGAGGACGCCGACCTTCCTGCGCTGCTCCACGGTGGGTGGTGAGAAGGGTTCGGCGGACACGGAGCGCGATCCGCGCGGGTTTGCGCTGAAGTTTTACACGGAAGAGGGCAACTGGGACATGACGGGAAACAACACTCCCGTCTTCTTTATTCGCGATCCGCTGAAGTTCGGAGATTTCATTCACACGCAGAAGCGGGATCCGCAAACAAACCTGAAATCGCCGACGATGATGTGGGATTTCTGGTCGCTCTCCCCGGAGTCGCTGCACCAGGTGACCATCCTCTTCAGCGATCGCGGAACTCCCGACGGTTACCGCCACATGGACGGCTTCAGCAGTCACGCCTTCAGCCTCATCAACGACAAAAACGAGCTCTTCTACGCGAAGTGGCACTTCAAGACCAAGCAGGGCATCAAGAACTTCACCGGCGAAAAGGCCAGCGAGATGCGCGGGATCGATCCGGACTATTCGCAGCGGGACTTGTTCGAGGCCATCAAGCGCGGAGATTACCCGAAGTGGCGGGTGTGCGTGCAGATCATGCCAGAGAAGGAAGCGGAGACGTATCCTATCAACCCGTTCGACCTGACGAAGGTGTGGCCTCACAAGGATTACCCGCTTCACGAAGTGGGCGAACTGGAACTCAACCGGAATCCGGACAACTACTTCGCGGAAGTGGAACAGGCGGCCTTTGAACCCCGCAATGTCGTGCCCGGTATGGGCTTTTCTCCCGACAAGATGCTGCAGGCGCGGCTCATCTCCTACCCGGACGCGCACCGCTACCGCCTGGGCGTGAATTACGATTCCTTGCCGGTGAACAAGCCGCAGTGCCCCTACCATACTTACAACAAGGATGGCGCGATGCGCTTCGACGGCAATGGCGAAGCCTCCGTGAACTACGAACCCAACAGCTTTGGTGGTCCCACCCAGGATCCCAGATTCACCGAGCGCCCGAAGCTCGTCACTGGCACCGTCGCTCGCCACGATCATCGTTCGGACAGCGACTACTACACGCAGCCGGGGAATTTGTTCCGGTTGCTGCCGGCGGACGCGAGGGAGCGGCTGATCGGGAACATCGTGGGCAGCTTGAAAGAAGTGCCAGTGCGCATCCAGGAGTTGCAAGTGCAGCACTTCTACAAGGCCGATCCGGCGTATGGGTCCGGCGTGGCGAAAGGTCTGGGCCTGGACATCAATGCCGTGGTGGCGAAGAAACACGCCTCGGCTGCGGATTGAATGGGCCAATGCTGATTTCAGAGAGAGCAGGCAGCAGCAATTAGCAAACTGGAAACGGGGCGGGCTGAGAGGCCTGCCCTGTTTTTTTCTGACGAGCGGAAATTGTGCACCGCTGCTGCAAGCACACCTTGGCGGAATTCTCCCGAGTTTTCGGCGTGTTCGAGCGTCCGGATCTTTTTGGCTGCAGATTTCCTGGGAGGAGCGGTGGCGGTCCTGACTTTCAAAGCCTTCAACCCCGGCGAGTGATTCTCACATTTCCTTGTAGGGGTCGAGCACTGCTCGACCCCTCTCGGCAAGGCGTACGCCACACATCCAGCTGAGCCGAGTCGGCCGAATGGCTCGCCTTAGTCCTTACTTCCGAAACACTCCCCACCCAATTCGCACTTGAATCGTGTTGATCCCCGGATTAGGGTCCGAAATCCCCGCATTCGAGATGTGCATGAACCGCACTTCCGCCGTCCAGTTGTGTTTCTCGCCCAAAATGTGCGCGCCCAACGCCCCGCTCGTCGTGAAGTTCACGTGTGAAGTTCCCTCCGGCACCTTCGTATTCGTGAACAGCGTCCCGCCCTCAATCTCGAAATACGGTTTCACTTTTTTCGGTGACGTCAGGATCCATTTGAACGCAAACGGATTCACGCCTGCCCCGTACGCCTTGTTCGTGCTCTGCACAATCACCCACGCCGGCACCGCATCCAGCGCGTATTCCAATTGCCCGCGCAGAAAGCCCGGCCCGTGCGGCGATGTGATCACTATGCCGTAACGCAATCCCAGGTTCCATACGCCCGTGCCGGACTGGCTCCCGTTAATCCCGTGCCCTCCGCCGGTCCACACCTGCCATTCGCTGCTCGCGCCCTCTGGGCCCGCCTGCGCGTGGCCCTCCTGCGCACAAAGCAGCATGCCCATAACGCACAACACCGCGAACATTCCGCTCTTTTTCACCGTAAACTCTCCCAAGAACCCGAATCCGCACAATATCCGAAACCCCCCGCTACCGCAATCGCGGAAAGAGTCGAGTAGCGGATCACTTTCCGATTACCGCGTTTCAACGAAGCCGCCCGGCGGCAGACGCTTCGCGTGCTAAGCGGGGCAGGGGACGCGGAGGAGCGTCAAGCGCTGCCAAGAATGCTTTCCATTGCGCTGTATTCAGCCCAAAGGTACGCCGATCCGCCAGTGCTTCATCGGCACGGGCAAGTGCGCTCTCCAGAACGAACTCGCTTACGGAACGATTGGATGCCGCCGCCGCGGCTCTCAACGCTGTCTTAGCTCGAGTTCCGCAGTTTGGGGGATAAATACCTGTGTTTTCAGTGCGGACATGGTCGAGTCTTCACTACACTTGGGCCATTTCTAGCGAGTTGGGGAAGCGCAGATTCAGGTGTTGCAACAGAACCGCCTGCTGCTCGGTGGGACGGCTGACGTAGCGCTTTCGGATGGTTACTCCGTTTCGCGTTGGCAACACCACGTCGACCAGGGTGATCTCCGCCAACTCCTGGAATACTTTCCGAGGTTCGTTGCCCAACCCGGCGCGCTGGCAGAGTTGCGCCAGCGTCTTCCACAACACATACGCCAGAAAGCACACCAGGATGTGCGCCTCGACGCGTTCCTGTCTCTGATGCCAGATGGGCCGCAGTTGCAGATCCGTCTTGTGGATGCGGAAGGCGGCCTCGGCCTCGGTGAGTTGCATGTAGGCGCGCCAGAGTTCTTCCGAGTTCCAATCGGTCACATTGCTGCGCAACACATAACAGCCTTCACTGAGCCGCGCCCATTCCCGCCAGCGATCCATTTCCTTCCAACGGCACTTCGCGAAGCCGTCTACATCGGCATCGATCTTTACTGCAAACGCTCCCGCCGCTCGTGAGTTCTGGCCCAGCAATCGCCCGACGCGCTGCCCCACGACGGCCGGCAGTTGTTTTCGCTTTCGGCAGCTGGCCATGATCTTTTCCAGGCCCTCCGCAATCCGTTTCTCGAACCGCTCGTGCCTGGCCTGCTCTTTCTCTTTCCTCTGCGTGCTCCGGCAGAGAAGAAATATTTCCTGGCCACCAGGAGCGGGACACCCGCGCACCTCCAGGCCTTCCCGCACTTGCTTCCAATCCCGGCTTCGCAACTCCGGCGCGAAACGTTTCAGCATGCCCTTCGGTGTCCCGACGATGTAACGCCGCTTCGCTTCCTTCAAAAACCTCAAGTTCTCTTCGCTCACCATGCCGCGATCCAGCGCCCAGTAGCCGTGGCGCTTGCCATCCTTCCGGCGATAGCAACGACGCAGGTACATGCGTTGATCCTACGCATCGCAGCGACACTTTCAAGTGCGTGGGTCTTCACTACAACGGCGTTTCCACGCGCCCTGCAACAGGCACCGAGAACTCCCACGGCAAACAGGAAGGTTAGGGAAACTCCAGGCTCGAACCGTCCCCCAAATGTGCCCAAAATATTTTTAAATCACCCAGACTGCGGAAGGTGGGCTAGTGTTCCGTAAGGGGAACACGCACGAGAATCGCGTCGTCCAAGCGAACGATCAACTCCGAAAATTTCGGCTTGCCCACATTCCGCATAGCCTGATAGCGCAGGTTCAGCGCATCCACATCCACGCGCAGGGGCGTCTTGGGATCCTTGGGAACGTCAAAACTCACGCGAACATCCGGCTGGCCGTCGCCATCCACGTCCACGGCATCAGACACGTGTTGCGGCAACGCGCTTACCGGTTTCCAGTCGAGTTGCACAAACGGCTTTTCGGTCTGCAACAGGTGGGGATAGACCGCCTTGTGAATGGTAATCGTGTAGCCATCCGCCTGGATTGTGCGCACCGTCGGCCCGCCGCTGTACATTTCGTCCACATGCAATCCAAGCTTGGTGAAGCCTTTCGTGAATAGTCCCATGAGCAAGAAGGGCACCAGCACTGCCGCAAGCACCGTCATTCCCGCAGCCGTGTAACCGAGTTTCGAGGTTGGCCATTTCATGCGCAACTCCTAAATCACGCGCTGCAAGATCGTCGCGAGGCCCTGCGTGATGATGGTGCCTCCGAACATCGCCGCCATGGCCCAGGCCACATAGAGAAACATCAGCCGCGCGCGTTCCGGTTTAACCGCCACCTGCGTTCCCCTGATGTGCCACACCGCGGCGCCTTTCGGACAGGCATCCACACAGGCTCCGCACTTCATGCAGGACATCAGCGTTTCGCCCTTCTTGATGGAATCGTCGGTCAGGGACATTGTGGGGCAGCTTTTCTGGCACAGCACGCAGGGCGAGCAGACCGTGCGGTCAATCTTGATGTCGAAGACGCTGGTCTTGTTGAAAATGGATTGGAACGCGCCAAACGGGCAGAGAAAGGTGCATTGCGTGCGCTTCTTGGTGAGCAGAGGCAGCACAATCACCAGCGCGGCAAAGAGCACCACGAAAATTCCGTTTTGCACTAGTCCCACGGTATTGCGCGCGGCCACGTATTCCGAAACGGCTTTGAAGGGGCACAGCCACATGCAGTAGGCGGGCTCAAACAGCGCCAACGAGAGCAACACCATCGCCAGCAGCACGGCCCAAGGGACAAGCCTCAAGCGCGGATCGAGCTTTTTCCACTGCGCCTTCTTTGGCAGCGCGGCCATTCCTTCTTCAATTCCGCCGAAGAAGCAGGCATAGCTGCACCAGCCTTTGCCGACGACCAGCGTAATCGCCAGCCAGAGGCCCACCATTGCCGCCATGCCGCTTCCGGCCATGCCTCCTCCGGGAAGGATGGACCCCGGAAAGACCAGCGTTTTCGTGAGTGCCGCGGGGAGAATCAGCAGCGGAATCGGCAAGAAACAGAACGGCGTGCGGCCCGCGATCATCTCTTCGATGGGGATGCCCATGCTTCCCCGCAGAACCATGACGTTGTGAATGAACTCAATGGGAAAGAGCACTCCCAACGCAACGAAAAACCATCTTCGCCAGCGATAGGTGCTGGACGTCTTCATCATCATGAAGAACAGCGCGATCAGGAATGCGGCGGTGAGCGCGCTGGCTATCTGCAAGGAACGATCGGGTTGCATGAGCCCGCGCAAGGACATGAACAACGACCAGAGCGCAATGGGCAGGGTCAGCAGCAGCGCCCTGCTCCACGTCCGTGGAGGCGTCTTTCCGGCGAACGCCGTACACGCCGCGTCAGCCATAGATCCTCCTTCCCGCGAGCATGGCAACCCCGGCAAGCAAGTAATACAACGCGACCAGGATCATTGCCGTTCGCGCCACGAATATGACGGACGCGTTTCGCCGCACGCAGCCCAGACCCACAAATGGCACAAACCAGAGAGTTGTGGCGACAAAAAACACCGCGAAAAAAAGAAGTGCGGCAGCAATGTTGCTCAATTGTGCCGCGCGCAAGCCAGCCGCTACAAACGGCGGGCACAGGCTCACGCCCGTCAGGAGCCCCAACACAGCCGCCCCCGACACCCCGCGTTTTCCTACCCGGCCGATGCTTACCAGCCCGGAGCCCGCGCAAGCGTGCGTGCAGACTCGTCCTATTGAGTGCGCGTACCACAGCAACACCACCCCCAGCAGGACATGAATCCCGCCGTAGATCAAAGTGCGCACAGCGGGCGGAGGCGACACCAGTGCACCAAGTTCCCATGCCACAGCGGCAAAAAGCAGATACCCAACGAAGCGTGTGCCCAGAAAGGAGGAAAGATAACGCGCGTTCAAGCGCCAGCCTGCGCCCTCGGCAAGCAGGGAAGGAACTACCACTGGGCCGCAGGACGCCACGCATGCCGGGCCGGACGCCAGCCCCAGCAGAAAGGCCTCACCAAGCAGGAAGGGTCCGCCCATCCGTGAAACGTAGCACTCTCCGCCCTAGCTGTCTGTGACGGGTGAGTAGGCTGCTGTTCTGCGTCCTCAGCCAAAACACCAAGGACTTCAGGCACGCCATCCATTTTTGCTGGGCTTTTAAGCTTGCCTCTCCGCAACCGCTTACGAGGGGTGTGGTTCACCGGCAATGCAACGCACAGTGTCTCGCGCGATTAGGAGCTCCTCGTCCGTCGGGATCACAAACGCCTTTAAGTTTGAACCGTCGGTGCTTATCTGCGCTTCCTTGCCCACGGCCTGCTCGTTCCTGTTTTTGTCGAGCTTCAGCCCCGCCCATTCGAGGCCCGTGCAAATGCGCGCACGAATATCCGCCGAGTTCTCTCCGATTCCCCCGGTGAAGACGACGGCATCGGCCCCGCCCATGCACGCAAGATATGCTCCAATATATTTTCTTGCGCGATAACAGAAAATCTCGATGGCCAGGCGTACGCGGCGGTCGTCATGTTCCTTCAATTCCTGCTGTAGGACACGCATGTCGTTTGTGAGTCCGGAGATTCCGAGGAGTCCCGACTGCGTGTTGAGGAGCATTTCCACTTCATGGGGTGACAGACCCTCCTTTGTCGCAATGAGATTCACGATCGCCGGGTCGATATCCCCGGAGCGCGTCCCCATCACCAGTCCTTCCAGCGGCGTCATGCCCATGGAAGTGTCCACCGGGTATCCGGCGCGAATCGCAGCGGCTGAGCAACCGTTGCCAAGATGCAGCGTGATGACGTGCGTCTGTTCTCGCGTCAAGTTGCGCAAAACCCGATAGCGGTAAGCCACATAGCGGTGCGACGTTCCGTGAAATCCGTAGCGGCGAATGTGGTGCCGGCGGTACAAATGGTAGGGCAAGGCATACAAGTAGGCCTGCTCCGGCAGGGAATGATGGAATGCCGTGTCGAAGACGGCGACCTGCGGAATTTTCGGCCCCAGGATTTGGCGCGCAGCCCGAATGCACTTGATGTTGTTGGGATTGTGAAGCGGCGCGAGATCGATGCAGTCTTCGATCCCCTTCAAAACTTCGTCGGTGATGATGGCGGACTCTGCAAACATTTCGCCGCCGTGGACCACACGATGTCCCACAGCATGGATATCTGCGGCGCTCTGGACTTGTGAAATGCCCGATTCTTCCGACGCAATCCAGCGAATCAAATAATCCAGTGCTGCGGAAAGGTTGGCCAGCGGCGCGGTGAACTTCTGTCTGGGCGATTTTTCTGATTCCGCCGTAACAATCGCCTCGCCGCCAATGCGTTCCACCTCTCCCCGGCAGATGCGCTCATCCGCGTTTTTCTGGATGCGCTCGCGATCGGTCGCGATGAGCTGAAACTTCAGGCTGGAACTTCCCGAATTCAGTACGAGAACGCTCATATCGATACCGCCCTATACTTTTTTAGAGAAAAGCCAATCCAGCAGTGCTTGACCGGTGCAAGAGCGAGCAGTCACTCACAGCCTGAAAGCATCACGAGTTTAATAGGGCCAGGTCCACGCAGCAACGGCCGGCTCGTCTATGCCGTGCTGGTGCGCGTAGTTCAGGCACCCAATCTGCAAATTACGGAACTTTTCCTTGGCGTGGGCTCCGACCCTTTGAAGCCTCGGCACGCGATCAATCACGTCAATGGCCAGGCTGTAACGATCGATTTCGTTTTCGATGGCCAGTTCCATGGGTGTATTGATGTTGCCCTTCTCCTTGTATCCGCGGACGTGCATGCCGTCGTGGTTTTTGCGGCGATAGGCCAGCCGGTGAATCAGCCAGGGATACCCATGAAAATTGAAGATGATCGGCTTATCGACGGTAAAAAGGGAATCGAAGTCCCGGTCCGGCAGTCCGTGTGGATGTTCAGTATTCGGCTGCAATTTGAAAAGATCAACTACATTGACGTAACGAATCTTTATATCGGGGAATTCTTCCCGCAAGAGCACAATTGCCGCCAGCGCTTCCTGCGTCGGAATATCTCCTGCCGAAGCCATCACAACGTCCGGCTCGCAGCCCTGGTCGTTGCAGGCCCATTCCCAAATGCCGATTCCCTTGGTGCAGTGCTTGATGGCGGCATCCATGTCCATGAACTGGAGATGGAGTTGTTTGTCGCAAACAATAACGTTGACGTAGTTTTCGCTGCGCAGACAGTGGTCGGCCACCGAGAGCAGGCAATTGACGTCAGGCGGGAGATAAATGCGCGTTACGCTGGCGCTCTTGTTCACCACCAGGTCCAGAAAGCCGGGGTCCTGATGGGTGAATCCGTTGTGGTCTTGCCGCCACACGGTTGAAGTAATCAGCAGATTCAACGAAGCGACGTTTTCCCTCCACGACAGGTGATTGCAGATGGATAGCCATTTGGCATGCTGGTTGAACATCGAATCAATCACGTGGACAAAGGATTCGTAGGAATTGATGAACCCGTGGCGGCCGGTCAGCAGGTAGCCTTCCAACATTCCCTCAATCGTGTGTTCGCTCAGAATTTCAATTACGCGTCCGTCAGGTGCCAACTCTCCGCCGTCCGCGTCCTCGGGAAAATATTCCTCAATCCAGAACTTCTTGCTCACCTCATAAATGTCATCCAGCTTATTGGAGGTGGTTTCATCCGGCCCGAAAACCCGGAAATTCGTCATATTCAACTTCATGACGTCGCGCAAGAACGCGCCCAGAGGGCGGGTATTTTCTGCCTGCATGATCCCGGGCTTCTCGAATTTCAGCGCGTACTGGCGGAAGTCCGGCAACCGGAGCGCCCTCTTCAGGCGGCCGCCATTGGCATGAGGATTGGAGCCCATGCGGCGTGTTCCCGCGGGCGCAATCTCCTTGAACTCGGCGCGCAGCTTCCCAGTTTGATCGAATAGTTCCTCCGGCTTGTACCCGCGCATCCAGTTTTCCAGTAGCTGCAGGTGCTCCGGGTTCTTCTTCACATTCATGATCGGAACCTGGTGCGCGCGCCAGAAGCCTTCCAGTTTGTGGCCGTCCACAATTCCCGGGGCCGTCCACCCTTTCGGCGAGCGCAGAACAATCATGGGCCACCGCGGGCGCTCGGCCACGCCGCTGGCGCGCGCTTCCCGCTGAATTCTTCTGATTTCCGTGACGCAAAACTCCGTCGTCGCGGCCATGGCTTGATGCATGCTCCCGTGCTCCGAGCCTTCGACGAAGTAGGGCGTCCAGCCGTATCCTCGCATCAGACTCTCCAATTCCTCGTGGCTGATCCGCGCCAGCATCGTGGGATTGTTGATCTTGTAGCCATTCAAATGAAGGATCGGCAGGACCGCGCCATCGCGAACGGGGCTAAGAAACTTATTGATGTGCCATGAAGTCGCCAAGGGTCCCGTTTCCGATTCGCCGTCGCCGACAACTGCCGCAACGATTAGTTCCGGATTATCGAACGCCGCCCCGCAAGCGTGCGATAGCACATACCCAAGCTCTCCTCCTTCGTGAATCGAGCCCGGCGTCTCCGGGGTGCAGTGGCTCCCGATGCCTCCGGGAAACGAGAATTGCTTGAAAAATTCCCGCAAGCCTTCTTCGTCTTCACACTTGTCCGGGTACACCTCGGAGTAGCTGCCTTCCAAATAGACGGGAGCAAGAAGACCGGGGGCGCCATGCCCGGGCCCGGCCAGAAAGATCATGTCCTGATCGTACTTCTTGATCTGGCGCATCAGGTGAATGTAGGTGAATGCCAGGCCGGGACTCGAGCCCCAATGTCCCAGGAGGCGGTTCTTGATGTGTTCCGGCTTCAGGGGTTCCCGCAACAGTGGATTTTCCTGCAGATAGAGCATGCCCAGGATTACGTAAGTGCACGCTCTCCAAAACGCATCTGTCTTGCGCAACTCATCGGCGCTCAGGGGAGTTCCCTGAACCGTGGATCTCGCTTTGCCAAACGCACTCAGCGCCTGAATTGTAGGGGAATCAGCCCGAACCGTCGTTGTCATCGGGAACCTCTCAGTTCCAGCAACGATTGGTGAGGTGAGTCGCTGGGGAAGCGAACAGTGAGCCAATTCGTTGTCGGCTATTTCGCCGTGAGCATGATCGGCCCCAGACCAGAAGAGGGTTCACCAGGTGCGGGGTCATTAGCGCGGAAAACCTGACTTTACAACAGTATCGTAGTGTAGCGCGTTTACCTTTCCGAAGTGTTACGAAACCTCCCGGCTTCGCTGCGTCCTCACCGCTGGCGGGCGGGGCCGGTCGAATTGCGGATGATGAGTTCCGGCGCGAGGACGATTTCAGGAATAAAGGGAGCGCGCTCCTCGATGCGGTCGAGAAGGGTTTGTGCGGCGACGGTGCCCATTTCCAAAAGAGGCTGGCGTACCGTCGTAAGAGGTGGGAAGGCGAATGAGGCGACGGAGATGTCGTCGAATCCCACGACGGAAACGTCGTCGGGAACGCGGAAGCCGGCTTCATGCAACACGAACATCGCGCCGACCGCGGAAGTGTCGTTATAGGCGAAGAGCGCGGTGAACGGGATTTCGGCCGCCAGCAGTTCTTTCGCGGGAAGATAGCCAATATCGGAAGTATTCGGGATTCTTTCGAGCTGGAACACGAGTTCCGGGTGGATGGGGAGATGCAATTCGGCGGCGACTTCCTGGATGGCGTTCCAGCGAGGCGCGGAGTCCGAGCTGGACGAAGGCCCCCGGAAAAATGCGATCTGTCTGTGCCCGAGGTCAAGCAAATGCTCCAGGACAAGCCGCGCGGCGCGATGGTGATCGAGGATGATGTTGGTGACGTTCGGGACTTGCTGATGGCCGGCGATGGCAACGGTCGGAAGAGTGGGCTGTTGGTCGATTGAGGTGTCAATGGTAATGATGCCTTCGACGCCCCGGGTGAGCAACAACTGGGAATACGAGCGCATGAGTTTGTCGTCATGGCGGTGAACGACGGTGAGAAAAAAGTAATTGTTCTTGCGCAGGAACGTTTCGACACCGCTGATGATTGTTGCGCCGTAGGGATCGCCGATCTCCTGGGCGATTACGCCCACGGTGTAGCTGCGCCGGACGCGCAGAGAACGCGCCAGGAAATTAGGGCGATAGTTGAGCCGTCGAGCGGCCTCGACGATGCGATTGCGGGTGCGTTCGGGGATGGAGCGTGAGGCGGGCGAATTGTTCAGCACACTGGAAACGGTTCCCGCTGTCAGGTCGAGATGCGAAGCCAGCAACTTGAGAGTAACGGCAGGCGCCTTCACGGCGCCGTACGCCTTAGCAGTTTTTGTCATTGGGTCCTGACCTCGCTCAAGGCCCTGCGGAGCAACCAACAGAAACACCATCAGTGACCAGCATTCTAGCGCAATCCGGGGAGGGAAATACAACGGAGGTGCCAAGGGAATACCGCTTCGCGGGAAGGGGATAAAGGCGAGCGCGTGTAATTTCTCTTAACAGTAACGTTTATCTATTCTTGACATGGGCGCGGCGTGTATTCCAGACTCAACGCAGAAGAAGCGATGTCTTCCCACCGAAGTGATGCACGCGGTCGTCGCTCCATCCGAGCCGGACCCTCCGCGGCCGCCAACACCCATCAACTAAGTCATGAAGCGTGCACAAGAAATATAGGTACGATCTTTGGCGCGGGGGGCTGCAGGGAGAAAGTGTGAGGATCGTGGAAGGGTTGCGTGAGCGGGTCGAGCGGGAATTGCTTGGCGACATTCTGCCGTTTTGGCTGAACTACGCGGTGGACCACGAATTTGGCGGCTTTCGCGGACAGATTGCGAATGACCTGACGATTGATCCCCTGGCGCACAAAGGGCTGATCCTGAACGCCCGCATTCTGTGGACCTTTGCGAAGGCTTACAAGGTTTACGGCGACGAGGTGTACCTGCGGACGGCGCGGCGGGCCTACGAATATCTGCAGCGCTATTTCTGGGATGCGGAATTTGGCGGCGTGTATTGGATGGTGGACCACCTGGGGAACCCGGTGGAGACAAAAAAGCGGATTTACGGTCAGGCCTTCACCGTCTACGCGCTGGCGGAGTACGCGGCTGCGAGCGCGGAAAAGGAACCCCTGGAAAAGGCCATTGCGCTGCGCCGCATGATTGAAGACGCAAGCCATGACGCACAGAACGGCGGATACTTCGAGACCTACGATCGGGACTGGAAACTCGCGGGCGAGCAGCGGCTGAGCGAAGTGGACATGGATGAAAAGAAATCCATGAACACGCACCTGCACTTGCTGGAAGCGTATGCGAATCTCCTGCGGTTATGGAATGACGACGGACTGCGGAAGCGCCTGCGGGAGCTGCTTCGCATTTTTCTGGACCACATCATCGATCCGGAGACGCACCATTTCCGGATGTTTTTCGACGAAACGTGGCACGACCGCTCGGACCGGTTTTCCTTTGGCCATGATATTGAAGGGAGTTGGCTGATCTGCGAGGCCGCGGAAGTATTGGGCGACACCGCGATTCTGGAGGAGGCGCGGAAAGCAGCGGTGAGGATGGCGCAGGCGGTTTATGAGCAGGCAGTGGACAGCGATGGCGGATTGCTCTACGAGGGCACAGGGAAGGAAATCATCGACACCGACAAGCACTGGTGGCCCCAGGCGGAAGCCGTGGTGGGATTCCTCAACGCCTACGAACTTTCGGGGCGCGACTATTTCCTCAAGGCGTCGCAGAATAGCTGGGAGTTCATCGAAAAATACATCGTGGATCGCCAACGCGGAGAGTGGTATTGGAAAGTGTCGCGCGACGGAACGCCCGGCAACGACAAGTGCAAAGTGGATCCCTGGAAATGTCCGTATCACAACAGCCGGACCTGCTTTGAAGTGATGGAACGCCTGGACAGATTGGCCAAGAAACGCGGAACTTGAGTACGGCAGGTGCGGGCCAATACCCTACGACTGGAGACGACGAATGAACGCAGCCGATTATAAGAAAAAAGTGCAAGAACTATTCCGGCAACACGAGGACCTGATTGCCCGGAAAAACGTGAAAGCCAGGAGCGGGAACGGGGTGTACGACCGCTACATCAACCCCGTTCTGACGGCGGAGCACACTCCCCTGTTCTGGCGTTACGATTTCGACCACAAGAGCAACCCCCACCTGATGGAGCGCATTGGCGTGAACGCAACGTTCAACGCCGGCGCCATGGAATTTGAGGGCAAGTTTCTGGTGTTTGCGCGCGTCGAGGGAGCGGATCGCAAATCGTTCCTTGCGGTGGCGGAAAGCCCGAACGGCGTGGACAACTTCCGCTTCTGGGATTATCCGATTCTGATGCCGGAGACGGGCGACCCGGACACGAACGTGTACGACATTCGCGTGGTGCGGCACGAGGATGGTTGGATCTACGGATTGTTCTGCACGGAGCGGAAGGACCCGCAAGTGCCGCTGTGGGATACGTCGGCGGCGGTCGCGCAATGCGGCATTGCGCGGACAAAGGACCTGAAAAATTGGGAACGCCTGCCGGATTTGCGCACCAAGTCGCCACAGCAGAGGAACGTCGTGTTGCATCCGGAATTTGTGGATGGGAAGTACGCGCTGTACACACGGCCCCAGGATGAATTCATTCAGGCGGGAAAAGGCGGAGGAATTGGCTGGGGACTCTGCGCGACGATGGTAGGCGCAACCGTCGAAAATGAAGTCATCATGGATAATCGCGAGTATCACACCATCAAGGAAGTGAAAAACGGGCTGGGTCCGGCGCCCGTCAAGACCGCCAAGGGCTGGCTGCACCTGGCCCACGGTGTGCGAAATACGGCGGCGGGGTTGCGCTATGTTTTGTACACATTCCTGAGTGAACTGGAGAGGCCGTACGTGATCACGCACCAGCCGGCGGGATATTTCCTGGCGCCGCAGGGCGAGGAGCGCATTGGAGACGTCTCCAACGTGGCCTTCAGCAACGGCTGGATCGCCACGAAGAACGGGGACGTATATATCTACTACGGCGCATCGGACACGCGGCTGAACGTGATAACCAGCACAGTTGAAAAGTTGCTGGACTATACGATGAACACGCCGCAAGACCCGCTGCGGAGCTTTTTGTGTGTGGAACAGCGAAACACCTTGATCCGCAAGAATCTGGCCGTGCTCAAGACGTACGGCAAACTTCCGGGGCGGCCGCAGGAACCGGGGAAGAAGAACGGCAAGGGCTCCAAGCAATAAAGCTCGCGTGTCTTGATCTTTTTCAGCCCCTCGACCGGACTCTCTCACGAGCTGCAATTTTGGTGTCATTCAAACGGCGCAGCACCCTGTCATCTTTCGGGGCGCGCCGGGCGTTTACCCCGACCTGGTCGGGGCGCCCCGAAAGATCTCAACCTGAAATCCGAAATTGACCAATTGCAGGCGAGCGCATCTTGTTTTGTTTCAATCGATTGTCGTGGGAGAATCCAGCTTCGCCGAGGCTGTGTTTTGTTCTGCCACACACCGCCGTAAATCCGTCACTTCGACCGGAGGGACGGCGGTTTCTTGCCGTCCCGGAGCGGAGATACGGTTCTCCATCGCACGTATTTTGTGCGATGAAATCTCTCTTCAACTTCCGATTTCAGGCTCGTGCGGGGCGAGGATGGCCTCGATCTGGGCGAGTTCACCGGAAGTAAAGCGGAGATTGCCGAGCGCTGCGACGTTTTGCTCCACCTGCTCGACGCGGCTTGCTCCAATGAGCGCGCTGGTCATGCGCGCATCTCGCAATACCCAGGCCAGGGCCAGTTCCGCGACAGACTGCCCGCGTGACTCGGCCAGTCCGTTGAGCGCGCGCGCCTGCGCCAGGCGCCGCTCGCTGACATCGTTTTTCTTCAGGAAGCCGTGAGGCTTGTTGGCGCGCGAATCGCTTGGGATGCCGTTGAGATAGCGATTCGTGAGCAAGCCCTGCGCAAGCGGGCAGAAGGCGATGCAGCCGACGCCTTCCTTTTCCAATACATCAAGCAGGCCACTCTCGATATTTCTCTCGAACATGGAATATTTTGGCTGATGGATGAGGCAGGGCGTGCCAAGCCGGCGGAGTACATTTGCGGCCGCCTCGGTTTGCGCCGCGTCGTAGCTGGAAATCCCCGCATAGAGCGCCTTGCCGCAGCGCACGGCGTGCTCGAGCGCGGCCATGGTCTCCTCAATGGGCGTTTGCGGGTCGGGCCGGTGGGAGTAGAAGATGTCCACGTAATCGACCTTCATGCGCTTCAGGCTCTGGTCCAGGCTGGCGAGGAGATACTTGCGCGAGCCCCAATCGCCATACGGTCCAGGCCACATCCCCCAGCCAGCCTTGGTGCTGATGATGAGTTCGTCGCGATGGGCTGTGAAATCGCTATGGAGGATGCGCCCGAAATTCTCCTCGGCGGACCCGGGAGGCAGGCCGTAATTGTTCGCCAGGTCGAAGTGGGTAATGCCGAGGTCGAACGCGCGCCAGAGCATAGCCCGGCAATTCTCAAAGGAATCCACACCGCCGAAATTGTGCCAAAGGCCGAGCGAAATGGCCGGGAGAAGCAATCCGCTGCGGCCGCAGCGCCGGTATTGCATGTTGTCGTAACGCGAGTTAGCGGGCGCGTAGCTCATGTCTTCTTTGCCTGCTCCTTAAGAGGTGTCTGAATTACTCCCGAAACGTGTCATTCCGAGGGCGGGGTTCGCCTGCCTACCGCAGGTAGGCCCGAGAAATCTGCTTTTTTCGGTAGTGGTGTCATTTGAAAAATCTGTGACACCGGACGCGTCATGCACCTACCGACTGAGCTTCTTCATTAGAGGGTCCCAGACGTTCAGCCATTTTGTGAAGTTCCGAATTCGGTTTTTGTAAACACCCCTCGCAATCCGACGCTGGTCATCCTTGCCGCCTGGCAAATCTCTTGTCTCCCAGCATAGATTGCGTTCCGTAACCTCCAGATAGGTGTGAATCGTCTTTTTTGGTTTGGCTCCATGAATCAGTCGCAGACGCTTTCGCAAGTCCCCGACAGGCACAACGACATAATCTGGCGAATGGCTCTTGAAGCCGTTCAACACGAACACCCAGAAGTCGGCTTGCGAATTTTTGAGCTTGGCCCGGTTTAGAGCAAACCAACAGCAGACGCGGAGCGGGCCTCGAAACTCAGGCGCCACGTCAGTCGGAAGGTAGTCCTTACCAAACTTCACTTGGATGGAGACGGTCGAGCGACCTTTCTTGTCGGAGACCAACAAATCTATCCCAGTGTCACGAGACGGAATCCAGACACGGGCCTGTTTGTAGTGCTGCTCGATGTAGGAGCCAACCAAATACTCCCCGGCGTGAACGGTAAACATTGGTTTCATAACTTTGGTCCTCACTCATTCTTCCAATGAGACTACTACCCTTTTTCGGCAAACCGCTCAGGATCCGAGTGGCGCAAGGTTCTACGGTACGCGCCACTCGGCAGAGCTTAACGCAACGTCGCTTTGACCGCGACACTCTTGGTGCCCGGCGGGGGCAGTGGCACGAGGTTTCCCTGGATCGGCGCGCCATTCACTTCGAGACACACCTTGTTGCCTTCTCCGGCGCGCTGCACTTCGATCTGATACGTCACCCCGCGGAATTTGCGGCAGGCCTTGAAGCCGCGCCAGCTTTTCGGAATAACCGGCGCGATCTGCAGCCCCTCGTAAGACGTGCGGATGCCCAGAATCCATTGCGTGATGGCGTAGTAGTTCCAGGCGGCCGTGCCGGTCAGCCAGGAGTTCTTGGCTTCCCCATACGTGGGAGCGTCGCGGCCGGCGATCATCTGCGCATAAACGTAAGGCTCGCAACGGTGGACGTCGCTGATCCCTTCGCGCGCGGAAGGATTGATCCGCGTGTAATAGTCGTGGGCGGCATCCCCATTTCCGACGCGTGTTTCGCCGATGATCACCCAGGGGTTGTTGTGGCAGAAGATGCCGGCGTTTTCCTTGTAGCCCGGCGGGTACGAAGAAATCTCCCCGTATTCAAGGTAGTACTTCGAGTAGGCAGGCTGCTGCAGGACGATCCCGTGCTCGGTGGCGAGCAGCTTGCGCGTTGATTCCAGTGCTCTGGCGGCGAGGCCATCATCCAGCCCGATGCCCGCCAGTGTGCAGAATCCCTGCGTTTCGATGAAGATTTTGCCCTCGGCATTTTCCTTCGAGCCGATCTTTCGGCTGAAATCATCGTAGGCTCGGAGAAACCACTCGCCGTCCCAGCCGTGCTCGCGAATCGTGGTATCCATCTTGGCGACTTCAGCCAGGTACGAGCAAGCCTCGGCGGCGAGGCCGCGATGCTTGGCAATCTCCGCAAGCTCCCGCCCGGCCAGCACAAACAATCCCGCGATAAACACGGATTCGGCAACCTTGCCGTCCTTATTGGTTGTGGTCTGGAAGGATTGCCCCGGTGAATCGGAAAAGCAGTTCAGGTTCAGGCAATCGTTCCAATCAGCGCGCCCGATGAGCGGCAGGCCATGAGGGCCGAGACGCTCGAGCGTGTAGCGGAAGCTGCGTTGGAGATGCTCGTACAGCGGCATTTCTGAACCGGGCTCATTGTCATAAGGCACCGGCTCATCCAGGATGCTCCAGTCCCCGGTCTCCTTCAGATAGGCGCCGACGCCGATAATCAGCCAGTGGGGATCGTCGTTGAAGCCGCTGCCCACATCGTTATTGCCGCGCTTGGTCAGCGGCTGGTATTGGTGATACGCGCCGCCAGTGGGAAGTTGTGTGGCGGCAAGATCGAGTATGCGTTCCCGCGCGCGCCCTGGAACCATGTGCACGAAGCCCAGCAAATCCTGGTTCGAATCCCGGAACCCCAGTCCCCGCCCGATCCCCGATTCGTAGAACGACGCCGACCGCGACATGTTAAACGTCGCCATGCATTGATAAGCGTTCCAGATGTTTACCATGCGATTCGTGTGCACGTCCGGCGTTTCCACCTGGCACAGTCCCAGCAATTCATTCCAGTAAAGAAGCAGCTTCTCGAACGCACCGCAGGCATTCGCCGCAACGCGATACTTGGCGATTACAGCTTTCGCCGCTTTTTTATTGATGATTTGCGAATCGGGCGGATCGAATTTCTGTTCCCACGGGTTCTCCTGGTAGCCCAGAACAAATAGGATTTGCCGGGATTCGCCGGGCTTCAGCGAGAGCTTGACGTGGTGGGAGCCAACCGGAGCCCAGCCGTGGGCGACGGAATTGGACAAGTGTCCGCGCTCCACGGCGGCGGGATTGTCCCAGCCGCGATAGGGGCCGAGAAAGGCGTCGCGCTGCGTGTCGTAGCCGGCGATTTTTTCGGAGCAAGCGAAGAACGCGAAGTGATCGCGGCGCTCGCGGTATTCCGTCTTGTGGTAAATAACGCCGTCCTCGATCTCGACTTCGCCGATGCTGAAGTTGCGCTGGAAGTTTGTGGAATCATCCTGCGCGTCCCATAAGCAGAACTCGACGATGGAGAAAACGGAAAGTTCGGCGGCCTGCGGGCGATGGTTCATCACGCTGAGTTGCCAGATTTCCAGATTCTCGTCGAGCGGCACAAAGTAGCGCGTGCTCGCCTCGATGCCGTTGTATTTCGAGGCAATCGTTGTATAGCCCATGCCGTGTCGGCAGGAATACTCCTCCAGTTTGTTTCGCGTGGGTTGCCAGGAGGGAGACCAGAATTCGCCGGAGTTATCATCGCGAAGATAAATGTAGCGCCCGCCAACATCATAGGGAGCGTTGTTGTAGCGGTAGCGCGTGATGCGGCGCAGGCGCGCGTCGCGGTAGAAAGAATAGCCGCCGGCGGTATTGGAGATGATGCCGAAATAAGCTTGGCAGCCGAGGTAGTTGATCCACGGCAGGGGCGTATCCGGTTGCGTGATTACGTACTCGCGCTTCTGATCGTCGAAGTAACCGTATTTCATGAGGGCGGCTCCCTGAGCGGAACGCTCCGGACTGGCAAGACCGTCCAGTATATCGATATTTTAGTGGCCTTGAACAATTTTGAGGTGTAGATATGAAGCCTGCCCGCAAGAGAAAGTAGGGCGCACGGCTCAGGGAAGTGTGCTGGCAGTCACACCCTTAGGTGAGAGCAATCACTGCCGCTGCTGCAGCCGAAACGAGAGGCTTGCACCCTTGAACCAACCGCCCAGATCGAAAGGGGACAGCATGACCACGCCCACCTGCCGCCTCAGCACCCGCCTGTCAACTCTGCCTATCTGGCTCATCCTTCTAGCCATTTCCTCCCTCGGAGCGATGGGAACGGCATATGGAGCGGAGGGCGGAAGCATCCAGATAAAGGTGGACCAGGTGGGCTACCTTCCGGGAGCCCCGAAAGTGGCTGTGGTTACAGTGGCCGCCACGACATTTGAAGTGAAGCGCGCGTCCGACAACGTCACGGTGTTTAAGGGCACGCTCGGACCGGCCAGCCTGGACGCGGATTCGGGCGATTCCGTCCAGATTGCGGACTTCACGAAGCTGCACCAAGCGGGCACTTACTATCTAGACGTTCGGGGAGTGGGGCGGAGCTGGACGTTTTCGATCCGGCGGGATGTTTTTTTGCATACCTATTTTCTGGCCATGCGCGCGTTCTACGGGCAGCGCTGCGGCACGGCAGTGGATCTTGGGCCGGAGTTTCCCGGCTATACACACGCCGCATGCCACTTGAAGGGAGAGTTTCATCCCTCGTCAGGGAAGCAAGGCGAGCGGGACAATATCGGCGGTTGGCACGATGCCGGCGACTATGGCCGCTACGTCGTGAATTCCGGAATCACCACGGGGACGCTGCTGTGGACGTGGGAGATTTTCGGACCCAAGGTGAAGAGCATCAACCTGCATATTCCGGAGAGCGGAAACGGCACGCCGGACATCCTGAATGAAATCCGCTGGAACCTGGAATGGATGCTCAACATGCAGGATGAAGATGGCGGCGTGTGGCACAAACAGACCAGCGAACATTTTCCCGCTTTCGTGATGCCGGAAGACGACCATCTGCCGAGCGAAGTGATCGGGACCGGGCAGGCGCCGTTCAAAAGCACCTGTGCCACGGCCGACCTGGCGGCGGTGGCCGCCATCGCCGCGCGCGTTTACCAGCCCTTCGATGCAAAGTTCGCGGCGCGCAACCTGGAAGCGGCGCGCAAGGCCTGGCTCTGGACGGAAAAGTATCCTAACGTGGTCTTCAAGAACCCGCAGGGAGTCAACACTGGCGAATACAGCGACAACTATTGCGGTGACGAGAGACTGTGGGCGGCCGCGGAACTCTGGCGCACCACGGGCGAAGTCCCCTACGACGACTATTTCGTGAAGCACTATCCTGATTTTCGGCCCAGTCTGGAAGCGCCCTCGCCGGAAGGCTGGCGGGAAGTTGCTGCGCTGGGGCTATGGACCTACGCGCTGAGTACGCGCAAGGGCACGGATGCCACGGCGGTGGCGGACATTCGCAAGCGCACGGTGGCAGCGGCGCGGGCGATTGTGGAGCGCACCAGGAAAAATCCCTACCGCGTGAGCCTGCTGAAGAAAGACTACGTGTGGGGCTCGAACGGTGTGGTCGCGAATTACGGGATGGAATTGCTTGTGGCTAATGTGCTGGCGCCCGATCCCAGCTTTGTGGAATCCGCGCAGGATAATCTTCATTATCTCCTGGGACGCAATACATTTTCGATTTCATGGATGACGCAGGTGGGGGAAAATCCGTATCATCACCCGCACCACCGGCCGAGCGGAGCGGGCAAGAACGTCGAGCCGTGGCCGGGATTGCTCTCCGGCGGTCCCAATGCCGGGCGCCAGGACGACGCGCTGAAAAAGCTGCCGCAGGGCTTGCCGCCGGCTAAAGTTTATGTGGATGACCAGGCCTCGTACGCGAGCAATGAAATTGCCATCAATTGGCAAGCGCCGCTGGTATTTTTGCTGGCGGGCACGCTTCCTTGATGGAGAGGTCGCACGGCCGCGCGGAGCAGGAAGATGGCCGCGCGAATTCCAGCAGTCGCAGCCGCAGTAATTTGTGGACAGGAACCGTACGGAAACGAACGGCAATCTGACCGCGCAAAGAATACGCATTGCGCGGCAGGCCGCCCCAATTGAGGTGTACCGTGCATCTGCATTTGATTGACATTGTCATCATCATCGCCTACCTGGTGTTGTCGGTCCTGATCGGCTATTGGGTTTCCCATCGCGCCTCGCGCGACATCAAGGCGTACTTCCTGGGCGGCAATGTCATGCCCTGGTACATCCTCGGGATTTCCAACGCTTCGGGAATGTTTGATATCAGCGGCACCATGCTCCTGGTCTACTGGATGTTTGTGTACGGCCTCAAGAGCGTCTGGATTCCGTGGCTCTGGCCAACCTTCAATCAGGTATTCCTCATGGTGTATATGTCCACCTGGCTGCGCCGCTCGAATGTGATGACCGGCGCGGAATGGATCCAGACGCGCTTCGGCAAGGGCCGCGGCGCGCAACTTGCCCACATCATCGTGGTCATTTACGCCTTCATCAGCATCATCGGATTCTTCACCTACGGCTTCAAGGGCATCGGCAAATTCGCCGCGACCTTCCTGCCCTGGCACCTCAGCGTGAATCAGTACGCCCTGCTGCTCATTGCCATTACCGCCCTTTACGTCATCAAGGGCGGGATGTTCAGCGTCGTTATCACGGAAGTGCTGCAGTTCTGCATCCTTTCCGTGGCGTCATTCGCGGTCGGCATCATCGCGATGATGAAGGTCGCCCCGGGCACGCTGCAGCACTTCATCCCCGCGGGCTGGGACAACATCTTCTTTGGCTGGCACCTCAATATGGACTGGTCCCATCTGGTGCCCTCGGCAAATGCGCGTGTGGCCCAGGACGGCTACGGGCTCTTCGGATTCTTCGTGATGATGCTCCTCTTTAAGGGCATCCTGATCAGCGCCGCAGGCCCCGCGCCAAACTACGACATGCAGCGCGTTCTCTCCTGCAAGAACCCGCGCGAAGCCTCCATGATGAGCGGTTGGGTGAACGTCGTGCTGACTTTCCCGCGCTATTTCCTGATTACCGGGCTCACCGTGCTGGCCCTGGTCTTCTTCAGCGACCAGATTCGCACCATGGGCACCAACATGGATTTCGAGCGCATTCTTCCCTCGGCCCTGGCGCTCTTTGTGCCCGCAGGCTTGCTCGGTGTGCTCATCGCAGGCTTGCTGGCTGCGTATATGTCCAACTTCGCCGCGACCGTGAACGCCGCGCCTCCTTACTTCGTCAACGACATTTACAAGCGCTTCATAAATCCCCATGCCAGCCCAAAGACCTACGTGCGGCTGAGCTATCTGAGTTCCTTCGTGGTCGTGCTAATCGGCGTGCTGCTCGGCTGGTACGTGACCAGCGTCAACAACGTGGTCATCTGGATCGTCACGGCCCTGTGGGGCGGCTACACCGCTTCCAATGTCCTCAAGTGGTATTGGTGGCGCTTCAACGGCTACGGTTATTTCTGGGGCATGGTGGCGGGAATGTCTTCCGCGATGACCATTCCGACGCTGGTCACAAGGTTCGCGCCGCTGCAGAATTTTGCGCACGCCCATTCCCTCAACCTGGAAGTCTCCGTGGGCTTTGGCCTGGTGTTCCTTCTCTCTCTCATCGGCTGCTTCCTGGGCACCTATCTGACCGCGCCTGAAGACGAAGCGGTGCTGAAGGAGTTCTACCGGCGCGTGCGGCCTTGGGGCTTCTGGGGTCCGATCCTGAAGAAAGTGCGGCAGGAAGATCCGTCTTTCCAAAAGAACCAGGATTTCTTCCGCGACATGTTCAACGTCGTCGTTGGCATCGTCTGGCAGATCGCCCTGGTGGCTCTGCCCATTTACATCGTGACGTGGCGCCTGCGCACCGCCGCGATCACCTTTGCCGTTGTCGCCATCACCTCGATCATTCTGAAGTTCACCTGGTACAACCACCTGAAGGATCTCGAACACATCAACCAGTACAGTGCCCCGGCCAGCGCCGCGCCCGAAACATCGCCGCCGGCGAACTAGCCGAAAAACCATCAAGCGGGGAAGCCCGCTGGTTCCTGCATTTCATAAGTCGCTCCACTCCTAGGTTGCTTCACGCACCCTTATGGCTTCCCCACTAACTCCGCGGACATGCGATGAGCTTCTTGCGACTACTGCAGAGCCTTGTTGGCGTCTTCCATAGCTTGCTTGGAATGCTCGCGCGTAGTCTGGCCGCAAATCCGTTGTGTCGAGGCTAGAAAAAGCTTACGATGCGCAAGCCGGAGGTCCCCCATCGGACATTCCGGTCTAAAATAAGTTGTAAGCCTCAGCGCTCCTGTGTACGCGGGTATGGCAAGGCCGGGGACCAGTCCGCCCGACCCCCTCATCCGGCCCGGAGCTTTTACTCTTTACGTGTTCGAGAAGGAGAGAATATATCGACGCTTCTTATTCCCAGTCGCCATCGCAGTTCTCGTAGCCCTTCCCGCTGTTGCCCAACACCCTGAAGAACACGCGCAGAACACGCCGCGCGCCAATCAGGGCCACGTCCCCCCGGCTCCGCCCAAGCGGGACAATCCCCACGCCAAGCCCGAACCCGAGCGCCATGTGAATGGCCGCGTCAACAGCACTCCCCACGTCAACAACGACCATTGGTACGGCCACGACAGCCCGAACGATAAGCGCTTCCACATCGCCCATCCCTTCGAGCATGGGCACTTCGAGCACTTTGGCCCCTCCTTCCGTTATCGCGTCGAGCGTTTCGATCTCGGTCGTCATCGTTTCTGGTTCCCCGGCGGCTTCGGCTTTGAAGTTGCTTCCTGGGACTGGCCCGTATGCGCCGATTGGTGCTGGAATTGTGCCGATGATTTCGTCGTCTATGAAGATACCGACCACGTCGGCTGGTATCTCCTCTACAACGTCCACACCGGCGTCTACGTCCACGTCTCTTACCTGGGAACGTAGGCGCTTCCGAGTCGGTCCATCCCGACTCGGACAGAGCGTCCGAGTAATCCACAGCTTTTTATAAAAGGGCGCCCCTCTTGTCGTAGCTTTTGAGCGTTGACCTTATCCCTTACACAAAGAGGCGCCCTGCGCTATTGGCCGATCATTCCTTTCCCCCATCCACAAAACGCAATGCCGACGCGTACTCACCTGCCAGTGCAGCGGGCAGCTCAATCTGGACGTCTTCTCCCTGCTGCGTCCAAGCAAGTGGCCGGTTGTAGCCGAGCAGGTAGATCTCCGAGCCCTTCTTGGGCCGAACGGACTTGAGCGTAACCGCGGACGATTTCGGGATGCCCAGGAGCAGCGCATACACATACGGCCCTTTTGAGGTAAAGCGGACTGGTATCCCTTCCTTCGTTTCACCTTCTGCCCGATTCCAGGGGCGAGTCCCGTAAATGGCCTCTCCGTTTTGCGCCATCCATTTGCCGAGTATCTTCAGCCGCTCGAGTTGCACGGCGGGAATCGTGCCGTCGGCTTCGGGGCCAATGTCCAGGAGCAGGTTGCCGTTTTTGCTGACAATGTCCACCAGAAGATGGATCAGTTCTGCCGGCGCAATCGTCTCGGCTTCTCCCTCGGCGCGGTTATAACCAAAAGAACGTCCCAGCCCGCGGCATTCCTCCCATTTCTTCGGGTTGATCTTGCCCAGGGTCTCGTATTCCGGTGTCGTAAAGTCGGCATGCTTCACTCCAAATCGGTTGTCGATGACCCCGTCCGGAACAGCCGCGTAGTACTCGGCCATCAATTGCAGAGGGTGGCCGGACTTGGGGTAGTCGATGTCATTCCAGAGTAGCGCGGGCTTGTAGCGATTGATCAGCTCGCGCACGTGGGCGTCCGCATACCTTCCATACGCTTCGCTCTCAGGTTTCACTTTCTCGTAATCCTCGGAAACCCGGATCGGCCCCGGCACAAACGTCCAGTCGTAGCCCCCGGAATAGTAGAGCCCCATGCGCAAACCCTCTTTGCGGACCGCCGTCGTCAGTTCTCCCACCAGATCTCGCGAAGCATGCTGGTGATCCGCGGGAAGTGTGGGATTCGGCGTCGCGCTCGGCCACAGCGTGAATCCGTCGTGGTGCTTGCTCGTCAGAACAACATATTTTGCTCCGGCCTCTTTGATCACTTTCGCCCAAACGTCCGGATCCCACTTTTGGATCTCCCGGTTAAAGATGGCGGCAAAGTTGTAGTAGTCGTACTCGGCGCCGTATTTTTCGCGATGATATTTCTGCGTTGGCGAACCCTCAATGCGCATCGAGTTGTAATACCACTCGGCGTAAGGATTGTTCTTGATGTAGTCCTGGTTGGCGAAATCGTGTTCCGGATGGCTCACCGGCGCCCAGCCGGGCACGGAATATAGCCCCCAGTGGATGAAAATCCCCAGCTTCGCATCGGCATACCAATCCGGCAGCGGGTGCCGGTCCAGCGACTCGATGGTCGCCTCATACTGCATGGGATTTTGCGCCTTCACCGCAACGCCCGCAATAAACACAATCGAAAAGCCCAGCACAAACCTTAAGATGGCGCGATTCGCGTTTTCCCCCATCTTTCTCCTCCTTTGCGATCACTATCCTTCAGGGAAGCCCAAATCACAACAAGTCCTCTCTTCTCCGGGCATCGTCACCGCCATCATGTGATGTAAACTCTCTCCTGTCCACCGGTACACTTACTCGGGCTGGCCAGAATTGTTTTCGCCTGAACGCCTAATGGACCGGCTATAGCGCAGGTCATGTCGCGACGTTTGAAGCGCAACGATGCAATAAACGCAGTCCGCGAAATAATAATGGCTTTGACGGACGGCCTTCGAGGCGCTAGTCATCGATCAGGGGTCAAAAAGGCAGGTCAAGGGTGCCAGCTAACGACTCAACACAAGGAAAAATTCTAAGACTCGACGCGCGGGACAATGTTCTCGTCGCCCTGACCGATCTGCATAAGGGCGAAACCTTTCGCTTTTCCGGGAATGACTATTTTCTCTTGTCCGACGTGCCTGCCAAACATAAGTTCGTCACGCAAGATCTCTCCCCCGGCGAAGACGTCATCATGTATGGCGTCCTGGTCGGCAAGGTGACGCAGAATCTGCAACGCGGAGAATTGCTTTCCACCCGCAACATGCGCCACGCGGCCTCCGCGTTTCACAAAAAGGATGGAATCGCCCGCTGGACCCCGCCGGACGTTTCTCCCTGGCAGGCCAAAACGTTTCTTGGATACCAAAGGGCGGATGGCCAGGTCGGCACCCGGAATTATTGGCTTGTTCTTCCCCTGGTCTTTTGCGAAAACAGAAATCTGCATGTCCTGAAACAAGCGTTCGAGGAAGAACTTGGATTCACTGCCCCGCAAATCTATCGCGGGCAAGTTGCGGAACTCGCGCGGCTCTACCGCGAAGGCGGCGCCGAAAAGATAAAAACATTTTCCCTCACCGAAATACTGCGGGCGCCCGCTTCTCCCAGAATCTTTCGCAACGTCGACGGCATCAAATTCCTCGCGCACGAAGGCGGTTGTGGGGGAACGCGCGAGGATTCCAACAATCTTTGTGCGCTGCTCGCGGGTTACATTCACCATCCCAACGTAGCGGGCGCGACTGTCCTGAGCCTCGGTTGCCAGCATGCCCAGGTTCCCATTCTCCTTGAGGAAGTGAAGCGCCGCGACCCAAATTTCAACAAACCGCTTCTGATCTTCGAGCAGCAAAAAAGCCCGTCCGAGGCGGCGATGATTTCAGAGGCTATCCGCGAGACATTTCTGGGGCTTGCCGAGGCGGACAAATCCACCCGCGTGCCGGCCCCGTTGTCTCATCTCAACCTTGGCCTCAAATGCGGCGGTTCGGACGGATTTTCAGGCCTCTCCGCGAACCCCGCCATCGGACACACCGCTGACCTCGTCGTCGCGCTCGGTGGGGAGGGAATTCTTTCCGAATTCCCCGAACTCTGCGGTGCCGAGCAGGAGCTGATCAATCGTTGCGTCAGTGAAGAAGTCTCGGACCGCTTCATGCAGCTCATGAGCGATTATGCCGCACGGGCCAAAGCCGTTCGTTCCGGTTTCGAGATGAACCCTTCGCCCGGCAATATCCGTGATGGCTTGCTCACGGATGCCATGAAGTCCGCCGGCGCGGCCAAAAAAGGCGGCACTTCGCCCGTCACCGCGGTGCTCGACTATCCGGAATACTCTCGCGAGCCGGGATTGCACCTTCAGTGTACGCCGGGGAATGACGTGGAATGTGTTACCGCACAGGTCGGTGCCGGCGCCAATGTCGTCTTGTTCACAACTGGGCTGGGCACGCCGACGGGCAATCCCATCGCTCCGGTCATTAAGATTTCCACCAATTCGAATCTCGCGCAGCGCATGCCGGACATTATCGATATCGACGCAGGCGGCATCATCTCCGGTGAGAAAACCATCGAGCAGATGGGGGAGATGATTCTGGAGCGCACCATCCAGGTCGCCAGCGGTGGAATCCGCACCAAAGCCGAACTGCTCGGCCAAGACGACTTTATCCCGTGGAAAAGAGGAGTTTCTCTCTGAGAGATCGGCTTAATCGCTCAAATGCTCTCCGGCTTCAAGGCGGCTTCGCATGGACCTGCAAATTAAAGAAAAAGTTGTCCTGATCACCGGTGGCGCCAAGGGTATCGGCGCGGCAATCGCCCGGGCCTGCGCGCACGAGGGCGCTGTCCCCGTATTCGTGGACCGCGATGCCGAGGCCGGGAAACAATTGCAATCTGAACTGCAATCGGCGGGCAAAGTCTGCGGGCAGATCTGCGTTGATCTGCAAGCCGCGGAAAACTGTTCCTCTGCGGTCGAGCGCACACTCCGGGATTTTGGCAGGCTCGATGTTCTCGTCAACAACGCCGGCACCAATGACCGTGTCGGCCTCGAACACGGCAGCCCCGAAAAATACGTGGCCTCCCTGCATCGCAATCTTTTGCATTACTACAACATGGCCCACTACGCACTGCCGGCGCTGAAGAAGTCGCACGGTTGTATCGTCAACATCGCCTCCAAGACCGCCTTCACCGGCCAGGGCGGCACGTCAGGATATGCCTCTTCCAAGGGTGCCATCCTCGCTTTGACGCGCGAGTGGGCTGTGGAATTGCTCCCCTACGGAATTCGCGTCAACGCCGTCGTCCCTGCCGAGGTCATGACGTCGCTCTACAAAGAGTGGCTCAGCAGTCTGCCGAACCCTGAAGAAAAGCTGCAGCAGATCGTCTCGAAAATACCGCTCGGCAAACGAATGACGCATGCCGAAGAAATTGCCGCCATGGCTCTCTTTCTCCTCTCTGCCCAAGCCTCCCATATCACCGCACAGTTTTTGTTCGTCGATGGTGGCTACGTTCACCTCGACCGCGCCCTGAGCTGACACGGAACCCGCGTTCCTCACCACCAAAACCGCACCCACAGCCTCACCCTTCAATCCGCACCGGCTCCAGCTTCGGCGCCAGCGCTTGAATCACGGCCAGCGCCAGCAGATACGCGCTCCCGGCAATCCCGAAAATAATCGAATACGACCCCGTCCACTGCAAAATGTAGCCCACCAACTTTGCAATCACCATCCCGCCCAGTGCTCCAGCCATCGTAGCCAGTCCGATCACCGAACCAATCGTCTCTTCGGGAAACATATCCGAAGCCAGCGTGTACATATTCGCGGACCAGCCTTGATGGGAGGCTGCCGCGAGTCCAATGATCCCCACCGCTATCCACAAACTGGAGACGCGCGCTGCTAGCACAATCGGCAATACTCCGCACGCGCAAATCAACATTGCCGTCTTCCGCCCTCGATTCACGCTCCAGCCTCGCTTGATCAGCACCGCGGGTATCCACCCGCCGCCCACGCTTCCCACGCTCGCAGCCTGATAAATCACCACCAGCGGAGCACCCACGTGCGACAGCGTGATGCCGTGCGATCTGTTCAGAAAATCGGGGATCCAGAAAAGATAGACCCACCAGATCGGGTCCGTCATGAATTTGCCCAGCGCGATCGCCCACATCTGCCTGTGCAGCAGCAGATTTCGCCATGGAATCTTCATCCCCTTTTTCGCTGCCTCTGCCTCCTCGGCCACGAGCGGCCCATGCGCCACGCCGCCCTTCTCACCCGGCTTGTGATACAGCGCCAGCCACGCGATCACCCAGAGCATTCCCACCGCACCCGTCGCCAGGAAAGCCCATCTCCATCCAAACTGAATCGTGATCCACGGCACCGCCAACGGCGTCACCAGCGCCCCAACGTTTGTCCCTGCGTTGAATATCCCCGTCGCCAGCGCGCGTTCTCTTTTCGGAAACCACTCCGCAACGCTCTTCACCGAAGCTGGAAAGCTTCCGCCCTCCCCCAATCCCAGCGCCGCTCGCGCAATGGCAAATCCTGCCACCGAGCGTGCCGCCGCGTGCGCCATCGCCGCGATGCTCCACACGATCACCGCCAGCGAATATCCTCTGCGCGTGCCCAGGCGGTCGATCAGCCGTCCCACCACCAGCGACCCCGCCGCATAGGCCAATTGGAACGCCAGAATGATGTTGCTGTAGTCGATTTCGCTCCAGTGCAGTTCCTGCTGCAGCGTCACCTTCAGGATCCCGATCACCTGCCGGTCGATGTAATTCACGGTTGCCGCGTAAAACAGCAATCCGCAAATCATCCATCGCCAGTTTCCCGCGCCCCCCTCCGTTTCTTGCTCTTCGACCCCTTCAATATTCACAGCGCCTCTGCTCAACGTCCTCGCTCTTGCACCATTCCTTGGCAGCCTGCCGAGAAACTCTTACTCTTTAGGGGGTCAGGGCTTCAGCCCTGACATAAAGCCTGCTAAAAGAATTGGGCTTTCACGTCTTTTGTGTCCGCCGATTTTTGGCGGAAGCCCCTGAAGAAACTCTTCTGCTATGTAATCCAACAGCCCGTTCAGTCGCCTAAGAGTACCTTTTGCCCTCCACCCGCGAAAGCCAGAAATACAGTTCCCCAATGATTCGCTTGACAATGCGCCGCGCCAGGTGTTTTCCTGCTTTGCGAGAGTCGCGAGCGCTTTTTTCAGCACCTATCCCTTCGCGGCAAAGCGATATGCCCTTTATCCACGAGGATTTCCTGCTCCAGAACCCCACCGCCCGCCATCTCTACCACAAATTTGCCGCCGGCCAGCCCATTCTTGATTTCCACTCGCATCTCTCTGCGGCGGACATCGCCGCCAATCGGCGGTTTCGCGACCTTTTCGAGATCTGGCTCGAGGGCGATCACTACAAATGGCGCGCCATGCGCGCCAACGGCATCGCCGAAACCTTTTGTACCGGCGAAGCTCCGCCCTACGACAAGTTCCTTGCTTGGGCTTCCACGGTCCCCCACTGCCTCCGCAATCCGCTCTATCACTGGACCCATCTCGAATTGCAGCGCTATTTTGACGTCGACGAATTGCTCGATGAAGAATCTGCACCGGAAATTTGGCAGCACGCCAACAAGCTTCTGGAAACTCCAGAACTAACCGCGCAAGGAATTCTGGCGAAATTCGGTGTGCGCGCCCTCTGTACCACCAACGACCCCACCGACGATCTGCAACCCCACGCCCAAATCGCCGCGGCCCAACTGCCCACGCGCGTCTACCCGACCTTTCGCCCCGATCGCGCCTTGGACGTTCACCTCCCCGCCGTCTTCAATCTCTGGGTCGAGCGTCTCGCTGCCGCCGCCAACGTCCATATCCGTTCCTTCCCGGGCTTCCTGGACGCCTTGCGCAAACGCCACGATTTCTTCCATCAAGCTGGCTGCCGTCTTTCCGACCACGGCCTGGCCCATTGTTACGCAAATTTCTGCAGCGAATCGCGCGCGCGCGCCATTTTCGAGAAGGCGCGCTCCGGGCAAGCCGCAACGCATGAAGAGCACGCCGAATTTGCCTCTCACCTGATGCTCTATTTCGGCCATCTCGACGCGCAATCCGGCTGGACCAAGCAATTGCATCTCGGCGCTCTCCGCAACGTCAACTCCCGCGCCCTGCAATCCCTCGGCCCCGATTCCGGCTATGACTCCATCGGCGACTTCCCGCAGGCGGAGTCCCTCGGTGCTTACCTAAATCAACTCGATCGTGAAAACGCCTTGCCCAAAATGATCCTCTATAATCTCAATCCCGGCGATAACTCCGTCTTCGCCGCCATGGCCGGCAATTTCCAGGATGGCAGCATCCCCGGCAAAATTCAGTTCGGCAGCGGCTGGTGGTTTCTCGATCAGAAGGAAGGCATTGAGTGGCAGTTGAACGCGCTCTCAAACGTTGGCTTGCTCTCCCGTTTTGTTGGCATGTTGACGGATTCCCGCTCCTTCATGTCATTTCCCCGCCACGAATATTTCCGCCGTGTTCTTTGCAATCTCTTGGGCTGTGATATCGAAAGCGGCGAATTACCTGACCGCGAAGATCTCGTCGGCCCTATGATCGAAAACATCTGCTATCACAACGCCGCGCGCTTCCTCGGCCTCGCCCTGGCCTAACCAGCCCCAAATCACTCGCACTCCCGCCGCGTTGCTCACCGCAGCCGCCCTCGTCCTGGTTTTGTCTTCGTAGCGGCCGCCTTCTGAGGCGGGCGCCTTTGCCGCTTCTGCGACTTTTCTCGTCCCCCTTTTCTTTTGTGGAGTCCAGCACCGCAGGACTTCATCTCGCCAACCTCCGTGCTAGACTACCCCTTCGCGTTCACCGCTCTTCCTCGTCCGGTGCCCGCCCGTGGAGACTCCGTGCCTCGCCCCTCACAATTCGAACGTCGTGCTCGCAACTCCATCGAAGCCTCCATCGCCGCGAAACGCTCCCTCCTTCGCAACTCTCAAATCCTTTCCGGCCTTTCCCAACTCGCCGCTTCCCTGATCCATGCCTTCGAGCGCGGCAACAAGGTTCTCCTATTCGGTAATGGCGGCAGCGCCACGGACGCCCAGCACATCGCCGCGGAACTCGTTGGCCGCTTCGCCTTTGATCGCCCCGCTCTTCCCGCGCTCTCCCTGGCCACAAATCTTTCCGCCGTCACCGCTATCGCCAATGACCACGGCTTCCGCCGCGTCTTCTCCCGCCAGATCGAAGCCTTTGGCCGCCCCGGCGACGTTGCCATCGCCATTTCCACCAGCGGCAATTCCCCCAACGTCCTTCACGCTGTCGCTCTCGCCAAAAAAATGCGCATGCACACCGCTGCCCTCACCGGGCGTTCCGGCGGCAAACTCAAATCCATTGTTGATCTTTGTCTGCGCGTGCCTTCTGACGATACTCCGCGCATTCAGGAGTGCCACATCCTGCTCGGCCACATTTTGTCCGAAATTGTCGAGCAGGAACTGTTTGCCCCCCGCGCCTCTGCTCTCCAGTCCCGCCACGCGCGCAAATAGCTGCTACCCCTTCTCCCCGCCCGCAATCGCTTCCTCAACCGTCTCGATGTCCACCAACCCCCAGCAACCGTACAGCGCCGGCAGCACGCGCCCCGCTTTATGCTTTCTCCGCAACTCCGCCACGCGCTCCGTCCCCGACCTGTACGCCGGCAGGTACATTCTTCCCAGCAGCGGATGTCGCCCCCACGCACCAGAAAGTTTGTCCGCGCGTTCTTCCGTCACCAGGTACTCTCGCCTCAATATCTTCGCCACTTCTTCCTGCGCCGCGCCTTCGCCCCACGTCAAATAGGACGACTGGTTCTTCGCGTCATCCTGCAACAGCGCCAGCAGCACCCCAATCTGCAGATCTTCCTCCGGCAGTTGCTCCACCTCCGTCACGCCGTGTGCAATCAGGATCGCGTTGTTCGCGATGCCTTCAAACAGCGTCGCCGCCCGCGTATTCATCGTCAGCACCGTGGCCTCAAACCCTGCGAGCCAGCGCACGTACAGATCTTGCAGATACGCAAACGTCGTCACGTGCCCCGGCACCACCTCATGGCTCACCAATTGCTCGAACTCCGGCACCGATATTTTCAGCGAAGCGTTGATCTCATACGTCGCCTCGTATTTCGGTTTGCCGTCCGCCTTTCGCGCCCGCCCGATATAATTCATCGAACCCGAAAACCACGCATCCTTGATGGGCAGAAACTCGATGTTCGCCCGCGGCACTCCCGCCAGTTCCTTCGGCAGATGTGGCATCAGATTCGTCTCGCACAGCTTGTCGTAGTGCGCGATGAACCCCGCGCTCAGCCGTCGCACCGACGCCATCGGCACCGTGCGCTCCTGCCGCCATTCATCCACCGCCTTCAGCACTCCTTCGGGTCCATTTTTCAAATCGCCCGCTCGCCGCAGCAACTCTGCCACACGTTCCCGTTTTCGTTTCGGCTTTGATGGCTCCGGCGCGCGCCCCGTGGAAGCCTTGACGCAATTCTCGTAGCTCACCGGCTCCCCTTTGCCGAGCGTCTCCATCGCCAGCTTCCACATCGCCTCCAGAGACGTGGCCAGGCCCGCGAGATACGATCTGCGCAAGCCCTTCGTCTTTTCCCCTTCCGCGCGAATTCCCGCAATCGCCCCGGGAATGTCGATCTGCTGCAAGTACTCCTCAATCGCCTTGCGGTCCACGTCCTTTGACGCCACTCCTCCCGATTGCCGGATGCGTGCCGCTGCAGGAATCGTGTACGCCGCCGGCAGCGCCTCATCCGAAAACCAGGAGTCTGCAATGAACCGCCCCGTGCCGCTTGCGCACATCACATCGCCGCCCCACAACGTGTCGATCCCCAAGATCGCGTCCGCCACGTGCTTTCCCAATTGGTCCATTAGATCTCCTTCTCTTTTCGCAGCGACCCATACCAAACGTACAAGCACAGCCCCGTGAAAAATAGCGCCGACACAATCTGCGAAATTCCTTCCTTCCCATAAAACGGCGTGTGGATCAAATCTTCCCGGAACTTCGGCAGCAGCCGCAGTGCCGCTCCCAGCACTCCGCCCAACGCTCCGCCTGCCATCAGTCCCGACGCAATAATCACGCCGCGCGCTTTTACTCGGTCCCCCGTTTCACCGCCCGCCTTGTCCGCACGCTTGTTCAACAAGTGTGACAAAAACCCTCCCACCAGCGCCGGCGTATTCAGCTCCAGTGGCAAATACATTCCCAGCGCAAAAATCAGCGATGGCTGCCCCAGCATCTCCAGGATCACGGCAATCACCGCTCCCGTTCCAAATAACAGATACGCGATTGGCTGGTGGCTCATGAACCCTTCCACTAACGCCTTCATGATGGACGCTTGCGGCGATGCCAGCACCGGCCGCAAATCTCCCGCCGCCGCTTCTCCAAACTGGTACACCCGCGCCAGCAGCACGATCGTCAACCCGGCGAAAATCGCCGCCGCGATCACTCCCAAAAATTTCACCTTCTCCTGTGCTGCCGGCGTCGACCCAAGCCAGTATCCCGTCTTCAAGTCTGTGATCGTTTGCCCCGAGATTGAAAGCGCCGTGCACACCATTCCCGCAATCGCCATCACAAAAAACATGCCCGTTGTCCCGCTTAGCCCGAACCGCAGCAGCACCGCTGACGACAAGATGATCGTCAACATCGTCATCCCGGACACTGGATTCCGCGCCGTTGTCGCAATCGCATTCGCCGCCACCGACGTGAAGAAAAACGAGAACACCAGCGTCAGCAGCAATCCCGCAGCCAGCACCGCAAACGACACCCGCAAACTCCCCAGCAACGCCGCCACGCCAATCGCGCCAATCACGACCCCCGCAAGAATCGTCGTCATCGAAATGTCGCGATCCGTCCGCTCCTGCGCCGCCGCTTCGCCCTTCCGGAATACCCGCAGCGCGATTCCAAACGAACCCGCCACCACCCGCAGCGACTTTACGATCCCGAAAATCCCCGCCGTCGCAATCGCTCCCACGCCCACAAACCGTACATAGCTCCGGAAGATTTGCACCGCCGTCATCTTCACAATCGGAATCGCGGCCGGGTACACCGCGCTGTCCAGGTGGCTTCCCACGAACCAGATCAGCGGCACCAGCACCAGGTTTGATAGCAGGCCGCCCGCGCACAGGATCATCGAGCTCCGCAGTCCTATCACATACCCCAGCCCCAAAATGAACCCCACCGCATCGAAGCTCAGCGCCATCCGCGCCCGCTCATTCAGCATCCGGATCACCGGCACAAAGCGGAAATCCACATACTCCTTCCACACCTGAAAGGTGGTCACCAATAAATCGTACACGCCCGCAATCGCCGTTGCCTGCAGCAGCAGCTTCGCCTGTGATCCCCCCTTCTCCCCCGTCACCAGCACTTCCGTGATCGCCGTAGCCTCGGGGTAGGGAAGTAGCCCGTGCTGCTCCCTCACGAAGTACCGCCGCAATGGAATCAGGAACATCACTCCCAGGCAGCCGCCCGCCAGGCAAATGAAAATCGTCTGCACCGGGTGCGGATTTAATTTCAGAATGTACAGCGCCGGCACCGTGAACACCGCCCCCGCCACCACCCCGCCCGCCACTCCCCCAATTCCGGTGATGATCACGTTTTCCAGCAGGCTCGATCGCCGCGCGTACAGCCGCGCCAGCCCGATCGCCAGGATCGAAATCGGAATCGCCGATTCCATCACCTGGCCCACCTTCAGCCCCGAATACGCCGCCGCCACCGTGAAGATCACGCAGAACACCACACCCCAGCCCACCGATCGCAACGTCAGCTCGGGCTCCTTTGCCTCCGCTCCCACCACCGGCCGGTACACCTCGCCCGGCTCCAGGTTCCGATACGCATTGCTCGGCAGCGATTTCTTCTCGGTTTCGCTCATCGCGCTCCATCCTCCACTGGCATTCCAGAGCCACGCGCATATCCCTGCGCGTGGCCGGCACACCGTCCACCTTCTGAACTCAATCCACTTTCACAATAATTCCCAAAAGCTCTTCGCAATTCCCCTGAACAGACCAACGCCACAGAAACACTCTGTGGCGCGGCCTTCTCAAGCAAACCAAAAGCTATCTCACAAACAGCTCACAGGAGGGCACCAGTTCACAGGCTGCGGGGAAAGTCTTTTCTTTAGGAGGCCGGGGCTTCAGCCTCGGCGTAAAGCCCCTATAAGCAACGGGCTTTAGCCCCTGAAGAAATGTTGTCAAGCATTTTTCTGCAGCCCCATTAGACGCGATGAATTTGAATCCTCACGACAGATGCAGTGTCTGCACCTGCAGCTTCGCCCCATCCTCCACCGCGGCGCTCGCCTTCTTTCCCGCCCCGCCGTTGATCCGCACTTCCGTCTCTTGCGCATCCACCACCGCAATCGCCGCGATGTTGACGATCTCCTCGACTTCCGCTCCACGCTGCAGCACGTGTACTGGCTTGGACATCCCCATCAGGATCGGTCCAATCGTTTCCTCGCCGCCGATCCGTGCCAACAGCTTGTAACACGTATTCGCCGAACTCAGGTCCGGGAAGATCAGCACGTTCGCTCCCCCGCGTAAGCTGGAGAACGGGTACGTCTCCGCGATGATTTCCGGCACCACCGCCGTATCCGCCATCATCTCCCCGTCAATCATCAATGCCGGATCGGCTTTGTGAACCAGTTGCACCGCCTGCCGCACTTTCTCTGTCAGCGGGTGCGGCGTGCTGCCAAAGTTGGAAAACGACAGCATCGCCACTCGCGGCGTTACGTTGAACCGCCTCGCCGTTTCCGCCGCGCACAGCGCGATCTCCGCCAGATCCTCGGCGCTCGGCTCGATATTCACCGTGCAATCCGCCAGGAAATAGATGTCGCCGCGCTTTGTCACCAGCGCATACAATCCGGAGACCTTGTGCAGTCCCGGTCGCGGCTTGATCACCTGCAGTGCCGGCCGGATTGTGTCCCTGAAATGCTGCATCACGCCGGCCACCAGTGCGTCCGCGTCTCCCACCTGCACCATCACCGCCCCAAACAGGTTCCGGTTGTTGATCAGCTCCCGCGCTTCCGAAAGCGTTACCCCGCGCCGCTGCCGCAATTCATACAGCGTCTGGATGTACGCTTCCCGCTTTGGCCATGTCGCTGGGTCCACGATCTGGATCTCCTCAAGCTCCATGGACAGATCCGCCGCCTTCGCGCGAATCACCTGGGTATTCCCGAGCAGTATCGGCTGCGCGATCTTTTCTTCCACCAGGATGTGCGCCGCCCGCAGGATTTTCTCGTGTTCTCCTTCCGGGAACACCACGCGCCGCGGCTTGTTCTGCGCCTTGTGAATGATCAGCCGCATCACCTCATGCGCCTTCCCC
>Ga0182011_10000147_pt1 | contig 55963 bp, 50 predicted proteins | sample 711E1DmetaG_FD_120481 | JGI IMG/M metagenome (GOLD analysis project Ga0182011, IMG submission 120481) | Permafrost microbial communities from Stordalen Mire, Sweden - 711E1D metaG | ecosystem: Environmental > Terrestrial > Soil > Wetlands > Permafrost | place: Sweden: Stordalen | collected...
CCCGTCGCCTCCGCGTCGGTTACCCTACGCACGGCGCCGGACCGGAGTCCCCGTAGCTCAGTGGATAGAGCGGCCGCCTTCTAAGCGGCGGGTCGTGGGTTCGAATCCCGCCGGGGACGCCAACCTTCAGTTCAAGCGTGGGACGACACGCCGCCTGCTCAGGGACGAGTTGCCGCTGGCCTGCATAGAGCATGACGACCTGCTAACATCGCATCGTGATGGATGTCAGCAGAACCTTGGCTTCGGACCCCTCAAGCGCCTACACGGCCCTCCGGGACTCGTTTAGGCGGTCGCTGCGTGCCTCGAATCGGGCTGCGAAGACCGAGAGAATCTACCTAAACGCGGTCGATGACCTCGGCGCCTTCCTGACCAGGCAGGGCATGCCGACGGACCCTGGGGCGATCCGACGCGAGCACGTCGAATCCCACCTCGCGGCGTTGCGAGAGCGTGGTCTAGCGCCAGCCACTGTTTCGCAGGCGTTCCGCGCCCTTCAGCAGTTCTGGAAGTTCCTCGTTGAGGAGGGCGAGGTCAAAGTCTCTCCGATGGCGCATACGAAGCCACCGATCGTCCCCGAGACGCCGCCGCCGGTGCTTGGAGAGGTCGAGCTGGGTCGGCTCCTCAAAGCGTGCGGGGGCTCGACGTTCACTGATCGGCGCGACATGGCCATGACCGCCCTGTTCATCGACACTGGTTGCCGCCGAGGCGAGATTGCCGGTCTGCTCGTCAGCGACTTGGACATGGACCTCAACGTTGCACATGTGACTGGTAAGGGACGCCGCGAACGGGCCGCGCCATTTGGCAGGAAGACCGCATTGCTGTTGGATCGGTACCTGAGAGTGCGCGCGAAACATCGCCTAGCTGATCGCCCCGAGTTGTGGCTTGGGCACGGCGGCGCGATGACGGGGGACGGCATCTACCAGGTCGTCCATGATCGCGCCCGACAGGCCGGGTTGGACGTGCACCCCCATCAGCTCAGGCACACCTTCGCCCACGCTTGGCTGTTGGCGGGCGGGAACGAGGGCGACCTGATGAGGCTGGCTGGCTGGCGGAGTCGGTCGATGCTTTCGCGGTACGGGGCATCTGCGGCCGACGAACGAGCGAGGGAGGCGTACAAGAGCCTGTCGCCCATAGATCGTTTGGGCCGCTGACGAAACGTCGAAGGATGCAGCGGCGGCCGCCCAAACCACACCACGATTGCGGCGCAGGCCTGGCTCTGGCCGACCTGCTAACATCCGCACGGTTCGAAAGCACAGAGGGTGTCGCCGCGTTAGGGCGCTCCACCACGGCCGGGGCGGCTCGGAGGCCAAGAGCCCGGTGAAAGCTCGGTATCTATGAGACGAACACTTCAGAACGGGCCCTGCGGGCCCGCATCGCGTCAACTCACCGTTGGAGCATCTGCGAGGATCGGACCGCCGCGACCTTGCCGGGACGGCAAGCCCTAGCCTCCGCAGATGAGCGGGCAGTAGACCCAGACGGGAAACTCACACCCTCAGAGCGTGCCAAAAGAACGGCCCTTCGCAGACGTGAACGTGGACTACGGGCGGCGCTAATCCGGTGGCACGGGCAGAGCTAATCGGGACTCAAGGGCAACCGAGACGGTCGTGACGGCTCAGGACGAGCGGGCGGCGTTCGGAGGTTCATCCTGAATCCGGCTCCGCTGCAACTCTTCTGCCTGCCCCCGAAGGGCGCGCACTACCGGCTCGAACTCCCTCCTAGCCGCCGACTTGTCGAGTGTTCCGCCAGACATCTCCAGGACCAACGCATCTAGTGGCCAGCTGGCTAGATACGCGTACCGAGCGTTGAAGAGCGCGATCTCATCGAGGTGGTACTGGTCGCCAGAGTCGAGCAGGGCGTAGCCGACGACCTGGAACAAAACCCGTTTGTCCAGGATACATACCCGGCTGCCGTCGCCCCGCTTCTTTCCGAGCGTGGTCTTCAGTTCGACGAGGAGCCCTGCTGCAATCAAGTCTGCGTCAGCACCTCCGACGAGATCAGTTCCATCGAAGGTCGGCCCTATCGTCCAAGGTCCAGAGCGCCGGGCGAGCCTCGGCAACAGTGAGGCCTTGAGGACCTTCCGGAACGCCGTCAACTCCTCGATTGCCGCTGGCGGCGCTAAGGCAAGAAGGTCGGCGACGGTCACGTCTGGCGTCGGCGAGCTAGGACCTGCAGACGCGAACTGGCTGAGAGGTCCGCGCTTGAGGGCTGCCTCGCCATAGTGGAAGACCTCCGTCAGGAGAGCGAGCGCCCAGCAGCCCTGGGCCAGCAGTTCGAAGTCCACCGTGCTGCCGGAGGTCGGGCCGGAAAAAGCAAAGCCGGGCGGCGGTGGGGGCGTACCGAAGTGGTACGCCAATCGCATCTCCACCTTGTTCTTGAGTTCCCAGTCTTCAAAGGGCCCGTCGGCTGGCACACTGCCTGGGCGGACGGAGGCTCCGAGCATGTCTGCGAGATCGATGAGCGCGCTCATCATCCTTACGCCGATGTTCGCGGCGCCAGCAATGGCAATGTCCACATCCGGGTTTGGGGTGACGAGAAACCGGAGCAACCAATCCGTCGCGGTCCCGACCGTGCCCGGGTTAGCGCCGCTTCCGGGGACGATGAGTTGGCCAGCGGCCTCCCGATAGCAACGTTGGGGTCCTGCCGTATTTCCGAGCCGCCCTTCGAAGAACCTACGCACTGGGGAACCGCTGTTGTCCAGTGCGATGGTCAGCGACACGGTCTGCCCCGTTGTCCTCTACCGCCCAAAGCTTGGACCCCGCTACCGTCGGCGTTGCATAGTGCGGCTATGTCCGCGAGCGAATCGCGCTTCGACACAATCAGGGCTTGGGTACAGCTTTCGGCTCGATCAAGATGATCTGTTTGTCCACCAGCGCTGCCCACGCCTCCGCGAACGTCTCGTTGTGGGTCTTCATGCGCTGGCTCAAACCGACGGCCATGATCGACGGAACGCGGCCGTGGTGGTGCCGGTACCAATCACTGACAGTGCTGTAAAGCACTGGGTCATCCCGGCGGCAGTTATGGCCGGGCTCAAGGGGAATCTCCCAGGCGTCGATGGCCGCCTTCTGCTCATCTCTGAAGGCTTGTTGCCTCTTCGAGCTCGCCAATGGCTGCTCCCTCCTCCTACAGGTCCAGGGTAGTCACGGTCTCCTGGAACAGTGAACCCGCCCTGATATAGCGCCTCAACATCATTGTGCTCTTGTGTCCGGTGACAGCCTGGATGCTTCTTTCGCTCGCTCCACTGGCCGCTGCGCTCGTGGCGAGTCCGGCTCGCAGTGAGTGACCTGAGTACCCAGTGGGATCGAGCCCGGCCTTCTTCGCGTTTCGGACGATGATCCTGTTCACGTCGATGCCGGAGAGTCGGCCGCCGACCTTGCCGGAGACGTGGATTGCCCTGAACAGCGCACCCTCCGCTACGCCGCTGGCCTCGCGCCAGGCGGCAACAGCCGCGCAGGGGTCCGTCTCGCAGTGGCGACCGCGCAGTATGGCAATCTCCCTACCCCCACCAGCCTGGTCCGTCTTGGACCGTCTGAGAGTCAGTCGCAGGCCCTGAGGCTGCTCCACGACATCGCTGAGGTCGAGCCCGACGATCTCGCTGCGCCGAAGACCAGCCGCGAAGCCGATCAACAGGAGCGCCCGGTCGCGGGCTCCACGCAGATCGTCTGGTAGAGCACGCAGGATCTGCCGCAGGCTCTGCACGTCGAGCGCCTTGGCCTGCTTCGGGGCCACGCCGAGTTGGCGTCGGATTCCGGCCAGCGAGAGCCTTACCACGTCAGCCCTAGTCGGCGAGGCCAGCCCGGCCATTCGATGCCCGACGCCGATGGCCACGGCCCGACGGCCAATCGTCGATGTAGCCATGCCGTGCTGCGCTAGGTCGGCCAAATAGTCCGCGACCGTCGCAGGCTCGGCGGGCAACGCAGATCGGCCGCGCCCCTGGCAGTACCGCTCGAAGTCTCGTAGGTCGACCTGGTAGGCCCTGAGAGTGGCCGCTGAGCGCGAGGCCGCGATGTAGTCGCGAGCGTCTTGGCCGACGCCCAGGCCGACCGGGACGAGTGCAGTCGAGGTGTCAAAGTCCGTCACGGAATGACCTACCTATGTTCGATAGCGTTCACTTATCGAACATAGAATACCACCCTCGGCAAGTCGCAGCGAGCGGCGGTAAGTCAACCCTTGGAGGAGGTCTTCATGCAACTTGGAACGAATGGCCAAACGCCGTCCCAGACCGTCGTATAGACCCAGTAGCTTTCGGCATCGCAGAAGACGATGGTGGGGTCAATGTTGTTCATCCCCACGTAGTTGAACTTCTTGGCGGTCGCTAGGGTGATCACCAGCCGTGCTGAAACCTTCGTCGTCGTCGTGCCGTATCGGTCGATAAAGTCCTTGTCCAGGGCGACATGAACCCGCTGTACGGTCGGGTACCAGCCCAGAATGGCCCTTGCCGCGACAAGTGCATCTGCCCCAGCCGACTGCAAGAACGTGGCGTCGCTCAGAACGAGGCTCGGATTTGCTTCAACATCCACAACCTTGCCGCTCGGCTCGATAGTCACCTTGAGATCATCGAACGTGGTGTACGGCCACATGTAGTTCTGGTTGTCCCTGAGCGACTTCGTGACGTTGGCGACCGTCAGAGCATGTGGATTGGGCGAGGGCGGGGGCGAGGCAGTCGGGCTGGGCGTCGGCTTGGGCGAGGGCGAGGGTGAGGCAGTTGGGCTGGGCGTTGGCTTGGGCGAGGGTGAGGCAGTCGGGCTGGGCGTCGGCGTCGGCCTGGCTGTGGATGGCGCGGAGGACGTGTAGGTTGGACCGTGGGTTCCCAGGGCTAAGTACCCAGTGGGCGTTGCCACGGCGCCGGTCGCCTGCTCCCCTGACGAGCTGACCATGAGCGCAACTACCCACAGAGCAGCGATAGCGATGGATACCCCAGTGCGGAACGGCCGTGCTACTCGAACTCGGGCTATCTTTCCGAGGACCCAGTAGCTGGCGTCGAATACGAGCGGCCCATAGAGCGACACCAAAGCGGCAAGAGCGAAAAGTGCCGCGAGCCCGACTCTTACGGCTGCTGACACGGACCGCCACTTGGGCCTGAACCATCGCCAGAACCAGAAGGTGATCGGCAGCGACGGAGACACCGAAGTGCCTGACGCCGACTGCTCCCACGGCGCCTGGGGTGGTTGCGCCCGACCGGGCGGCTGCTGGTTAGTCCAGCCCTGCGGCGCAGGCGTAGGCCACGCAGGGGTACCTCGTTGCGCGCCGCACCTGCCGCACCAATTGGCGTCCACCGCAACAGCAGTCCCGCACCGGGGACAGGCCTGGAAGCCGCCCATTCCTCACCTCTAGCTATCGACGCCCGGGGGCATTCAGGCAGTATGGGCTGTTCCAGCCGGAAGGAAACGCGCGGGGCGACGTGACAGCGAAACGGGCGAGTTTCGGTCAGTCCTGGTAACCGGACTCCAGCCGCAAGAGTCGCACGAACTCGCGTCCGTGGGAACTGAGCCGCACAGTCAGATTTCCTGCCCCTTCGGCGGTCATGGTGCCCTCGGGGTATGGCCCGACGAGATCAAAGCGGTTCAACTCGCTCCATCGGCGGCGCACCTCGTCCTGTGGCACATCCGGCATCTGCCAGTTGAGCGTGTCGCTCACGCCGCCCATATACAAGCCGGGTCGCCCTGTGGAAGTCGTCGCGATCACGTGGAGCAGGCGAAGGTGTTCGGATCGGAGCCCGTCGAGTGTCTCGATCATCCGGTCGCGGTCGCTCTGGTTCGGGCGGCTCGTTGTCGCGACGCCTGCCAACAGCGCGGCCCAGTAGCCGAGCTTGTCCTCGTTCCTCACTGTCTGGACGCGGTCCAGAACGTCCTCGACCATGCGGTCGAAGTCCTTCGTGTGGACGAAGTCCCCGTCGATTCGCTCACGTTCGGCCTCGAACTCGCGGCTCAGGTCCTGGACGAACTCGACCAGTCGTTCCTGCTTCTTGCGCGGCACATACTCCGAGATGAACGTAGCGACCACCCCGCCGATTACGGGCACAGCCTGAAGTGCCGCCATCCCAACCACCAGCGCATGGTCGCGAGGAGGCATCTCCTCCAACTCCTTCGCCCGTTGCTCGAAGTCGTCTGTCACGCCTCCGCCCTCCTCTCACCCGTCGTGGTCATTCGGCCAGCGCCTCGCGGGCCACGACCCAAATCCGCTTCAACGGCAGCTCGGCTCGCAGTTCCTCGTCGAGCCGTTCGTACTCACTGAAGACGGCGTCGAGCAAGTCCTCCTGGTTCCACAGTCGGAGCTTGAAGAAGTCGTTCCGCGCCTCTCGAATGACTGAGTCCTTGAAGCCGCCCCACGACACGAGCAGCCCATTTTCGGCTCGGAAGTCCGCCATGGTGCCTTTGAGCGTCCGGAGCACCGTCACGTCAGCGGGGCTATCGCTCGACTTCACCTGCACGACGATCCTGGGCTCGCCGAACCCAAGCGGCGGCGTACCGGCGACGATGTCTACTCCGCCATCCGCGCCCGGCGGCGAGACGTGCGTCACGTAGCCCTTGGCACGCAGGACACCGTCCACGAGCCGCGCTAGGTCGTGGCCCTTGAAGCGCGCGCGAACCAGATCGACGATCTCGTCCTTCGCTTCGCGAGCCAGATCGCGACCGTCTACCGCCGACTCCGCCACAGGCTCAATCGTCGGCGGAAGTGGGGCCGCTTGCTTGCCCGCCAGGACGGCCTGAACCCTGGCCTCAGCATCGTGGCGTGTGACCGTGCTGACACCGAGAAATGACCCGAAGGAGAACAGGAGGTCCTTGTCGAACCGAGTCCTCGGCAGATCGCGAGCGAGCCACGTCACTTTGCGCACGTGCCTCATGTCCGCCCCGAACTCATCTGTGTGGAGATATGGGCCGGATATCTTGCCGACTGCGATCTGGCTGCGCGTCTTGAGCGGGACCACCACTAGGTTTCCATCCTGCAAGGAATGAGCAAAGGCCCATAGCTGACCCACCTGGACAGCGGTGCGGCCTTCGGAGTCCTGCGGGTAGACCTCGCGGTACTTCGCCTTCAGGCTCTCTCGGTCTGCGAAGGTCGTGAGGTCGGGCATGTCATCCCACCCGATGCCGATAAGACCATTGTCGAGGAAGCGATCCTCGCGCTCGCCGAGCCTTCCGCCTTTCACAACCCACAATGTCATGGCCTAGCCACCTTTCGATGGGCGCTTGGCGACCCAGTGCTTGGTCATCTCATACCCCAGCGAGAGTAGATTCGGCCTCGCCCCAGACGTGGGCCAGCGTATCTCCGATCTTCTTCTCAAAGCGAACGATGAGATCGCGGTTCGCGGCAACCAGACTCCGCTCAGCTTCGATTTCCGCGACGAGTCGGTCTCGCTCACCCTGCTCGTCGGGAATCGGAATCGGGATTCCGTTCAGGGCTTCCTGCGTGAGCTTCGGCTGGGCAGCCCCAGTGACATAGCCCGCAATCGAAATGGAGTTGAGATAGACCTCAACCAGTGTTTGGGTCGCTCGATCGGCGAACCTGAGAACGTGAGCATGGTTGTTGACCCACGCTGGTCCAGAGATCGAGAAGGCTATTGGTGTGGCTCGCGCCAAGAGATTGGCACCGTCCTCCGATACGAGGAGGAGGTCCTCATCGAAGATGAGATCAGCAACGTAATCGACGATGCCTGAGGCTCCATAGTAAGGAATCTCGCCTACCCTGCGGTCGCCTTTGGTGATTGGGACGCGACGCGAGTCGAGGTTGTCCGCTAACTTGCCCAACGGCGTCGTGGGCCACTCTGCCTGAATCGGTACCAGAGGGCGGTAGTTGTCAACGACAGCCCGGGCTCCGTCGATGATTCTCTGGTATCCCTCGATCTCATCTGCGATCTGTCTCTGCGCATCGACCGACGGCAGAGGCACAGTGATGGCCGCGAAATCGAGGTTGATTCCTCCAATGATGCCCTTGATGTAGGGCTGGAGCTTGTCACGAAAGCGCCTCGCCCGGACGACGCGATACAGGTAGTACGGGAGGACTGCCTCTCCGGCCCGGAGAATGAATACGTGCTCGTTCACCGCTGACGAGATGTCGAAAGTGAAGAAGCCAGTCTTGCCCGTGGTAGCGCCGTCCTTCACGATCAGTACATCGCCATTGCGAAGAACGCCCCTCGTCATTGCACGGTAGTGATCGTCGGAGATGTACCGCATCTTGTCGAAGCGGATCGCCCCGTTGTCGTCTATCTGCTCGCCGCCGATACTCGGGATGCCGGACTCGACGGAGCCTCCTTTGTCGCGAGAACCGCTCTCGATCCCGGCAATCTCCCCCAAGGCGACCATTGGCCAGCGGGAGGTGGCGGCGGCGACCTGTCGATACCGCTCGCCAGACAGGCTGTAGTCGCCCATCGCAGCGACTGAACGTTTCGGAACGACGAGCCCAAGAACAGGCTGGAAGTCCGCCAGCGAGTCCGCCGAGCGAAGGCGACGCATGTACTCGCCAAGCTCGTTCTGCGCATTGGGCAGGTCGTTCTTGCGAATCGCGCGTCGCTGTGCGCCGAGGCTGAAACCGTCGTCCTCCACCTTGAAGAACGCGATGGTGCTTGTTCTCCTAGCGAGCGCCTTGTCGAGGATCAGGATCGAGGTTTTCACGCCGGAATACGGGTTGAACACCCCCGCTGGAAGGGATACGACAGCCACCAGAGATTCATCGACCAGCTTCTTGCGGAGGCGCGCGTAGGCAGTCTGGCTCTGGAAGACGACACCCTCCGGCACGATGATCCCCGCGCGACCTGCGGGCTTCAGGTGCTCGGCCATGTAGTCCACGAACAGAACTTCGCTGCGGCTGGACTGGATCGAGAAACGGTTGTGAGGTCTGATACCCCCCTTCGGCGACATGAAGGGAGGATTGGCGAGGATCACGTCGGCGTACTCGTTCCAGCGGTCCAGACTGGTGAGCGTGTCGTACTCAGAGATGTGAGGGTCGGCGAAACCGTGCAGGTACATGTTCACCAAGGACAGGCGCACCATGTCCGGCGAGATGTCGTAGCCCGTGAAGTTCTGCGCAAGGTTGGCCTTTTCTTCCGGTGTGAGGGTGCTGTTGCCGGTCGCGTCTGTGTTGGCTCGGAGGATGTGCTTGTAGGATGAGATGAGGAACCCGGCGGTGCCGCAGGCAGGGTCTAGGACCGTATCGGTCTTCTTCGGGTCCACGATCTCGACCATGAAGTCGATGATGTGGCGGGGGGTACGGAACTGCCCCGCGTCCCCCTGAGAGCCGAGCACCGACAGCAGGTACTCGAAGGCATCGCCGAGCCGTTCACTGTGGTCGTAGGTGAACTCGTCGATGACCTTCAGGAAGGCCCGAAGCGTCTCGGGGTCGCGGTACGGCAGGTAGGCGTTCTTGAAGATGTCGCGGAATAGCGGCGGGATGCCCGGGTTCTCAGGCATCTTGGCGATGGCTTCGGCGTAGAGATTGAGGGTCTCGAACCCACCGAGGCCGGAGCGCATCAGCTTGGCCCACCCGTATCGGGCGAACTCGGCGGCGAAGAACTTGCGCTTGCCCCCCAGCTCCTCGCTCTCCGCGTCCATGTCGTCCATGAACTTGTAGATGAGAGCAATAGTGATCTGCTCGACCTGACTCTTGGGGTCGGGAACCTTGCCCACGAGAATGTCGCGGGCGGTGTCGATGCGACGTTTGGTGTCGGTGTCGAGCATGAGTCCTCGTTAGGCCGCGAACTGGTTGAGAGAGACGTAGTCCTTGACGTACTCGGGAACGAGACGGCGGTACTTCTCGGGCACCGCTCGATAGTCGGCGGTCGTGAACGACGGGTTCGTGGCGAGATCGGTCAGTTGCCGACTGTCGATGATGTGACGCACTAGATCGCTCGTGACGTAAGCCTTGAAGTAGGTCTTGATCGCCGGGATGGCTGCTGCCTCTTGCGGCTTGGCGTCGGCCACGAACTTGGCAAACTCCTCCTCCAGTAGCTCGTCCTTGGACTTGAAGCTCGGGATCAGACCAAAGACCTTTTCGAGGATTTCGCGCAAAGTGACGCGACGGTCTACGGCGGCTGCCTTCCGCAGCTTGTCGAGGTTGTAGTACTCCTCGGGCTTGTCGAAGACCTCGCGGTTGACGTAGTCGATGACCCGGTCCCACTGTCCCGCCTCGACGGCGGCGATGATCTCCGGGTCCTCGCGCACCGTGTCCTCGAACCTCTCGAAGAACATCCGGTCGATCTTCATGCCATCGAACCCGACGGCCTCCTCTCGGATCGAGGAGAGGATGTCCGAGCCGATGTGCTCATAGGTGCTGACGACAACGCCAGGGCTGGCATCCGGGCTCTCGGAGGGATGTTTCTTCTCAGGCCGGGGAAGCTTCAGCACCTGGTCGTAGTTGAACCCAGTCTCGAAGTACTCGCAATTGGCGAAGAAGTCGAACAGCTTGAATGCGGTCTTCTGCGGCTGTAGGACGCCAGCCCTGAGGCTCTCATCGAACAGGAGGTCCAGGAAGTTGTGTTTGCGAGTGCCGCGACCCTTGATTTGGATGAAGTCGGTCGGCGAGAAGATCGGGCGAAACAGACCGAGGTTGAGGATGTCAGTGCAGTCGTAACCCGTTGTCATCATCCCGACCGTGACGCAAACCCGGGCCTTGCTGGTCTTGTAGGCGGGCAGGAAGTTGCCCGAACCGAGCAGGTTGTTGTTGGCAAAGTTGATGGTGAACTGCTGGGCGTCGGGAATTTGCGAGGTGACCTGGACGGCGAAGTCCGACTGGTACTTGCCCGGGAACATCCGGTCGGCCATTTCGTTCAGGATTTGGGCCAGCTTAGCCGCATGGTTCTGACTCACCGCGAAGACGAATCGTAACTGTGACCGAAATGGGCCTGCCAACAACCTGGGACTCCGCCTACGCCGCCAACGTTGCTGGCCTGCTTCGAGACCTGCTCGAACCCATGGTCGATGAACACGACAGTGCGACGAAGTATCGCCGCTTCGACCGCGAAATACCGATGACGCCGGACGGTCATATTGATGTCCACGAGTCAGCCAGGCAAGCCCTGTGGGACCGTGGTCTACCAGCCGACGAATCTGCAATCGCGGCAATCTTGGCCGCAGTCGAGGAGTCTTGCTGACCAAACGACCGACCCGGAAATCCGCATCATTGGTTCCAAAGTGGACGGTGAAGCTCGCTCATCCGTCGTATTGCATCGAACCCTGCCCGCGTTGCAGTTTCCCGGAAGCCGACGGCGGGTTCTGCCCCGAGTGCGGGTGGACCCTGCCGCTGCCGTCGCGAGACATCCCAGGGCCGCGTAGGCAGTGGTCGAATTGCCCAGAGAAGCCCGCCTTGCCCACGCTCCGCTAGCGGCGACCCGATCTCGGCTTACTCCGGTCCAGCCCGGTCCAGGGCCACACGGCTAGCTATGCTGTTCTGGTGGACAACCACCAATTCGTTGCATCGCTTGTGTCGAGTCTCGCCTGGCCAATCGTCGTCGTTTTCGTCGTCATCGTGTTTCGCGGTCCCATTGGGGAGATGATCGGGCGCCTAGAACACGTCAAGACTCCTTGGGTCGAACTCTGGACGAAGGCAGTTGGGGAGGCGCGAGCTGTCCTGGCACCAAGCACAGTCGCGGTCGCGACGACCAGCCTTCCGGACTCACTTCGCCAGAAGTTCGCCCACCTTGCCGTCGACTCGCCCGAGGGGGCAGTCGCGATGGGGTGGATCGAAGTCGATAAGCGTTTGCGCCAGAAGATGGCTGAGGCCGGGATACCTGCCGCGAATAGCTCAGTCAGGCAGATCACAGATGCAGCACTTCAGGGAGGAGTCATGAGCCATGACACGGCGACTGCAATCGGTAAGCTCGCCACCCTCCGTCTCCTAGCAACCCAGGGTCACATCGGGAACTTGGACAGCGCCAGGGCGCTCGACTTCCTCGGCCTCGCGGACGCGGCGATCTTCTCCATCGATCATGGGAAGCCGGAGCGCAACTAGGGGACTCCATGCCGACGACTTCATCGACTGAGACGATCATGCGGCGACTACAGGACATGATCCAAGAAGGTGCCGCCGTTAGGGACTACGACAGCGTCTATGTCGACTCGGCGCCCATGAGCGCTTGGCGGACCCGGGTAATCGCCTTCCTGAAGCGGACGCTCGGCCCAACAGACACCTACGCGCAATCATTCGCCGAGGAAACCGCCGATCCTTACCATTCAGCCCGCGCCAAAGGCGTTGCCATTCTCACCAACTTGCGTGCCGACGTCGAGTCGGGTTACATGGCGAGCTACTACCTCGGTGTGGCAGGGGAGGTCGTCACCGATCTGCTCGACCTTGCGGCATGGGCATTGACCGAAGGCTCGAAGGAAGCGGCGGCGATCCTGGGTGGCTCTGGCCTTGAACTGGGTCTCCGACGGGTCGCCGTCGCGCGCGATGTCGATATCAACAGGGTCCGCGGGATTGACGACATCAACGCCGCGCTCGCTGATGCTGGCGTGTACAACACGCTGCGCCGGAGTCAGGTGGACGCGTGGCGAGTTCTTCGTAACCATGCCATTCACGGCCAGCACGGGGAATACGGCGACGCTGAGGTTCGATTGATGATCGAAGGCGTCCGGGCATTCTTGGCTGAAGAACTAAGGTGATGCGCAACGCGAATGTGAGGAGGAGGAACCGATGACGCTTGAGGTTGGTCGTTTGACGCGACTGAAGTCGGCAATAGACAACACGACGACGATGAAAGCCGATCCGATGTCTGCATCCGCTTTGGCGGCGGCGGCAAGTAAATTCCGCGCCCAGGTAGCGGACGCCCTTGACGACGCTCTCAAGAGCGAGTTCGAGTTGCTATTCCCCGATAAGGGCATTAGTGGCGGGCACGACATCTTTGCGCAAGCCAGGCAAGCTGAAGAGGCGCGAGTGATCCTACTCGGCATCAGCGGTTGGCTCGCGGGTCTCGTCAAGACTGGAGAGCAGTAGTGCCGACGGAGGTTTGGGTCGCACTCATAAGCGCCAGCGCCATCGCGGTCGGCTACTTCCTCAGACCGATGAGCGACTTCATAAGCGAGAACCTGAGTGCTCGTCGAGAGAGTGCTGATCGGCGAGGCAAATTCCAGTATGAGAGTCTCGTTGAGTTGCAGTCGAAGCTGGAGATCCTGGTTCACGCATCCGCGTTCGACCCAACGACGCGCGCCAAGTCGGAGGCGCGTGTCGAAAGCTTGACGTTCGTTGTCAAAGACGACCGGTTACGCGAACTATTGGAGTTGTTGGCATCGAAGGACCGAGCGTCTACTGAGTGGCGGGCCACCTATGGCGATGTCATTCGTCGGCTCGGGGAAGTTCTGCGGGAGATGTAGACCTTCTTCCATCATGACTCGCTGAGCTGTGACGACGTACGATCCGCTCGCCAGGAGATCGCTTCTCCCGGACGTCAGGGCTGGTCTGGCACGACCGACTAACAGGACCGATTCCGCATCCCTTGCCACGAGGAGCTGCATAGAGCATGGGCGGGCTCGCCTTCTAAGCGGCGGGTCGTGGGTTCGAATCCCGCCGGGGACGCCAAACCGCGCCGACTACTGTCGGCGTCGACGCTCAGTCCTGCCGCGATGCGGATCCCAGCACGCTTGCGTGGCGTCAAGCGGCTCGGATGACGACCTCGAACACCGGCCCAGTGCCGAAGATCTCGTTGGACCCGTACGACATCCGCACTTCGCCCTTCTTCGGCACTTCGTACACCACGTAGCCCGACGCCCTCCGGCCATTGGGAAGCGTGCCCGATCTGAGCAGGGGAGTCGGTCCGTTGATGAGGAACGTGCCGGTGTTTACTGCAACGCCCGCGCAGAAGACCTGCCAGTCGAACTCGTTGTAGTCGACGCCATCCGTCAGCGCCTGGTAGGTCACCAGGGCCTGAATGAATACGTCTCCCGCCCGGTCTGGCTTGTCCGTGTAGAACGAGCCCTTGTACGAACTGACGACCTTGACCTTGGAGATCGTGATCGTGGCCCAGCCCTTGCCGTCCTGATTCAACGTCACCGCCTGACCAACCTTGAAGGTTTTCGGTCCGACAGGCGTGGGGGTCGCGACGGGCGTGGGTCGCGGCGTCGGCGTGGGCTTCGCGGTCGGCGTGGGCTTCGCGCTCGGTGTGAGCGTCGCAGTTGGGGAAGCGGTTGCGGTCGGCGCCGCGGTGGGGGTGCTTTCGGCAGTTGGGCTTGGGCTGGCCGACGTCGTTGGGTTGGCGGCGGCGATGCCCGACGGCGTCTGCGTCGGCGTGGCGCCGGCGCCTGGCGAGTTGCTCGTTCCGCTGCCCTTCATTACGGAACCGCCTAGCACGGCCAGAACCACGATGGCCACGACTATCGCTGCGCCGATTGCGGCCTTTGCGCCGCCGGACAACCCGCCCGACCGGCCGGCAGCCCCATACGGCATCGTGGACCCAGGCGGCGTGTACGCCGGCTGCGCATTACCCTGCTGGAGATACCACGGCTTCGTGTAGTCCGGCTGCGCGGCGCTTGGTGCCATGCCCGGGGCGGGTGCGACGCCCTGGGCGACTCGTTGCAGTCCGCACGCGGCGCACCACGATGCGCCGGCGGCGACAGGTGCGCCGCACCTGGGGCACATTTGCGCGCTATCCATTCCTCACCTCTAGTCCTCACCTCTAGTCTCGTTTGGGCCGCCGCAAAGTATGCCTGGGTCCATCGCCCCGCGTTTCGGGTTGGCTGAGAGTTGGTCTGTGACCACGGAGCGGCCGACCAGCGGTGCACGAGCAGATACAAACTCAGACCAGTTTCAGCCGCCGCCAACTACTCGAGCCGGCCCAGCCCGCTGGGGTGCGGCGGGACGGGGGAAGGCGGGGTCGCGGCTGCTCCGGGCGGCGGCACCGTTGGGGGCGAGTCCAAAGTCTGCGTGCTGCCCTGCGGAGCCGCCGAAGGTGACGGAGTGGGTGAGGGCTGGCCCGCCCGTCGCCCGCGCACGAGGAACACCGTTACGGCGGCGACGAGGCCGAGGCAGATCCCGACCAGCAGGGTGACGCCGACCAACAGCGCGGTATCGTCGCTGCCCGCTGAACCCGTCGAGCCGGCCCGTGTAGCCGTGAGCGCCGTGGTTGGGGTCCAAGTCACGGACGGCGGCGAGGCCGCGCCCGGTGTCGAAGTTGGAGTGTGAGCGAGGGACGGCGGTGGTGTCGGAGTTGCCGTCGCCCCTGGCGCCGGGGTCGGCGCCGGGCTCGATCGGCGTGGCAGGAGTGGGCGTTGCGGGCTCAGCTGGCGTTGGGGGCGCAGCCGGGGTTGGAGTCGCGACTGCCGCCGGCGTCGGCGTGGCCGGTGCGGCCGGCGTCACCGGAGCGGATGGAGTCGAAGCGGCGCCCTTCCAGAAGGCGTTCGTGGCTCTGACCGTAAACGTATAGGCGGTGCCGTTCGTCAAGCTGCAGACCAGGCACGAGAGAGTCCCCGCCCTCGAGCATGTCTTGCCCGCCGGCGGCTCTCAAGGGCCGACGCTGAGGGCGTCGATTCCGTCGATCCGCCCCTGAAGGTCAGTCCTTCGCAGAATGCGGCTCGTCTGGCCGCGACCCCTTTGTAGAATGGCGGCGTAGGTGGCACACGCGGCGAGACGCGTCCGACCACAACCATCGCCTCCCAGGGAAGGGTGCTGATGTCGAACTCATCCGAGAAATCGACTGACGTGCGACCGGGCGTCCATCAGCCTTGTGTTGGCTCGCTGGTCGGGTTGGTGCTGATCGTGCTGGTCCTCGCCTCGTCCGCGACCGCCTGTTCGATGTCGACAAAGGCATCCGCGTCGGCGTCCGCTGCGGTAACCCCCTCGCTCACCGCCTCATCGACGCCGGACGCGGCGCCCACGCCCACGCCGGCCGCGACGCCCTCGGCTATGCCAACGCCCAAGGTGACGCCCAGGGCCACGCCGACGCCTGTGCCGACCGCCGACGAGGCGGCCTTCAGCCTGCTGTGCGAGAAAGGGACGTCCATTCCGAGCGCGGCCCTGTATGCCGGCAAGGTCCACCCGCTGGTCGTGATGTACGTGTCCTCCACCAGCATTGACTCCGCGACCGGCGGCGTCATTCACTTGTGGTCCCCGGTCGATCTGGGCATCAACGCGAAATGGATCACTCACTCGTGGTCGAGTCCGATCCAGCTGATCGTGTGCTATGTGGAGCACGCTCAGCGCGTCGGTACCTGCGGCCCATACGGAGCGAACGGGCTGCCGGCCGCGCCGGGCAGTCTCAACACCGTGGAGATCCATCAATACAGGGACGACTGGGTCGCGCGCGTCTTCGTCGCCAGGACCGGCAAGTATCTGCAGTCGAAGACATTCAAGGGGGGCAGGCCGAAGGCCTGTCCTGCCAGCGTCAAGGTCACTCGCACGGGATCCGGATTGAGTGCCGAGGACATCTGGGGCAGCTTCCCCAGATTCACCCTGCTGAACAATTACGCCACGGCGGTCTCGACTCAGAAGGCTTAGCAGGCTCCGGCGCAGGCTGGCGCTGCCGCGGGGATGGCCTCCCGGCATCCCGCGACCGCCATTCCGAATCGGCGGCGGGGTCGAGCCGGCGGGGTCGAGCCGGCTGCGCCGGAGCATCGCGCCTACGCCAGGTTCGTGACCTCAACAATGGACTTAGGGCACGCACTGCTGGCCATTTGCTCCCGGCCCGGCAACGCATATTGGGGTTTATGCTGCGCCGCGGGGGTTTCGATTCGCCCCAATCCACGAAAGGGACGACCGGTTCAGTCTGCGACGAGCGTGGCAGCGTTCGGGGAGTTCACATGAAGGACACGAATGGAATCACCGCCTGCGTTGGCAGTAGCGCGGCCTCGGATGCCGGCGCCGCCGGTCGCGAAGCCGCGACGGGGGCGTTGGCCGGTCTGCGAGGTCAGCCGCCCGCGCTGGTGATCGTCTATGCCTCTGTCTCCTACGACCTGCCGGCATTGCTCGGCAGCATTCGCGACGTCACCGGCATCGTCCCGCTGGTCGGTGCCACAACCGCGGGGCAGTTCCACGAGGGCACTTTCGTGCCGCCCGGCGGTGGTGTGGAAGTGCTCGCCCTGACCGCCGGTCCCTACAGCTTCGGGGTTGCAGCCCGAGAGGGTCTGGCCGCGGGCGACGCCGAGGACCTGGGCCGACGCCTGGCGGCTGCCGCGCGGGCGGCCGCCGCTCCGGCCACGCAGGGCCATGCCGCGGTGATGCTGCTGTCCGACGGGATGGCTGGCCACCAACAGCATCTCCTCAACGGCGTCTATGAGGTAACCGGAGCGGGCATCCCTGTGTTTGGTGGGGCTGCCAGCGACGACTTCGCGTTCCGCGAAACCTTCGTCTTCGAGGGCGACCGGGTCCTGCGCGACGCCGCCGCCGCGGTCTGGATTGCGTCGGAGGAACCCCTCAGCGTTGTCGCGAAGCACGGCTACGTTGTCGCCAGCCTTCCGATGATGGTGACTCAGGTCGATGGGCTGTGCGTGCGGACCCTCGCCGGCCGACCGGCGATGGTGGTCTACCGTGAAGTGCTGGCCGACGTCGGCTCCGAGTTGCGACAGTCCACATACGTCGGTTTGGCCCGAGAGCATCCCTTCGGCTTGATCCAACCCGATGGCAGCCACCTCGTCCGGGTCGTTCGGACGGGCGACGGCAGCGCGGACCTCATGACCTTCACTGAGCTGCCGCCGTTTTCCGCGGTCAATATCATGTCCGGCCGCGAGGACGATCTGCTCGGCGTCACCGGGCCCGTGGTTGCCGAAGCACTGGAGGGCCGCGACGCAAGCGTCCTGCTCATGGTCAGCTGCGCCGCACGTCACGAAGTTCTGGGCAGCCGGATAGCGGAAGAGGCCGAGAGATTCCAGGCGGCAGCGGGCTCGGTCCCGACCTTCGGCTTCTACACGTACGGTGAGTTCGCCCGAAATCGAAGTGTCGCCGGGCACCATAACGCGACGATCGCCGCGTTGGCCCTCTGACGCGGTCGCCCGGGCGGGGATCCAGTTCATGAGCGACGAATCGGGTCTCGAATCGAAGGATGAACTGCGCCGGCGGCTGGCTGCCGCGACCTCTGCCGCACAGAACGCCTATCGGGACACGACCCGGCTGATCCGGCTGCTCATGGTCATCGGCAAGCCGGCGGCACCCGAACAGCTCGTCAAAGAGGCGCTTGCCACGCTGTCCGACGTGTTCTCGGCCGACGTGGTCTGCATCGCGCACGCGATTGGCGATCGCCTCTTCGTCTCGAGCGCTTGCGGACTCCGATACGGGGCAGACGGGTTTCAAGGCGGTTGGCCCCTCGGCGAAGCCGCCATGGAGGCCATCGGGACGGATCTCTCTGTCGCGCGTGATTCGTCGCAGCCATCGCCCGACCTGCCGACCGAGCTGGCGGAGCTGGGCATCAAGTCCAGAACGTGGGTGCCGCTCACGACCGGAAGTGAGAGACGGGGATTGCTCATCCTGTGCCGATCGAGCGGTGAGCCGTTCACCGAGCCGGACATGCGGATGCTCGACGCGGTGGCGTATCGCCTTTGCATGGCCATGGAGGCTGCACAGCGGCTGGACGCAGGAGAGAGGCTTGCCCGGCTTAGTCAGCGCCTGGCGCATCATCTCGACAAGGAGACGCTTCTCGGCGATGTGTCCGAGCTGTTTCGCCGCCTGACGGTGGCCGACTCGGCCGCGGTAGTTGCGATCGTCGGCGAGCAGCCGGTCCTCCATCACGGGGCCGCGCCGGCCCGTCCGATTCCGGGATGGCCCGATAGGGCGGAAGGGATGGCCGGGTGGGCGATCGCGACCACCGGCGCACCTTTCGTTCGAGCCGACGTGAGCCTCGATCCGCAGGCTGGCTTCGTGTGCCCGACCGGCTCCAGGGCTTTCCTGTCCGTGCCCGTGATGCGAGAGGGCAGAGTGGCGGCGTTGCTCAACGCCGGTCGAATGGGTCCCGTTCTCTTCGACGCCGACACCGTTGAGGCAGCCGGGATCTTCGCCAACCAGGTCGGGGTCGCCATGGTCAACGCGTCGCTCTATCGGGAGCTTGCGGCGAGCGAGGCCCGCCTGCGCCTCGTTGCCGACTCGATCGCCGAGCTCGTGGCGGTGGTCGACCGCGAGGGCACGATCCGGCATGCGTCGCCCTCCTTCTGCGATGCCCTCGGACGCGAACCCAGCGACCTGATCGAACGGAATGCGGCGGACCTATGTCACGAAGCCGACCGGGCGAGGTTCCTGGCGGCGATCCGCGCTCTGGAGCCGGAGTCGACGGTTAGATACCGTCTCCGAAGCATGCAAGGCGGGTGGGTTGCGGTCGAAAGCCGCCTGTCGTCGGCCGCCCCGCCGACCGGCGAGGTCGTGTTGACCACCCGCCTCGTCGAGCTGCCGTAGCAGCCGGCCGTCGCGGTCGACGGCGGTCGGCGGCTCCTAGCGTCGATTCCGCGGGCCGACGGCCGGTGAGCCGCTCGCCGCCGCCACGGCGGCTCCCGCCGTGCCACCTCGGGCCACGCCGGCGCCGAACTCGAGCGCGGCAGATATGGCCTCCCCCTGTCGGCCGGGGTCCATTGCGTACCAGGGCACTCCCAGGACGACTCGATCAGCCACTCCCTCCCACGCCCGGAGCCGGTCCGGGGCTTCATCCAGGCGGCCGGCGATGGCGATGGCGTCGAGCAGTTCGTCGTCGATCAGCTCCGCCATGCGAGCGCTATCACGATTGACGAAGGCGCGTCGCAGGTCGCGTGGCAGCGCCTCCCGGCCGTGGAGAGCCAGGATCGCCTTGTACGAGGGCGTCGTGGCGTAGAAGGCGACCTGGATACGCGCGGCGCGTCGGGCGGCATCGGCATCGTCGCCGATCGAAACCAGGGCCATGGCCGTGATCGGGCAGGCTCCGTTCGGCCGTCCTGCGCGCATCAGACCCTCATCGATGGCGGGCCGGACCGCCTCGCGCAGGTAGCGCGGCGATGCGAGGGGGTGCCCCAGCAGACCGTCCGCGACCTCGCCGCAGATTCGGGACATGACAGGGCCGACGGCCGCCAGAAGGATGGGCGTATCACGCCGCTCCGGACGGAGTGGGCCGTGGAAGGTGGGCATCGTGATCCGGTATGTATCGCCCTCGTGGATGACGGCCTCGCCGCGGTTGGCGGCCCAGACCGTTCGCACGGCATGGACGTACTCGCGCATCTGCGGGCCCGGCTTCTCCACTCGGACCGAGAAGCGGGCCTCCATGACTCGTTTGACCTGCGGGCCGAGGCCCAGCATGAAGCGGTCTCCCGACATCTCGTCGAGGTCCCAGGCGGTCATCGCCGTGATGGTCGGGGAGCGGGGAAATGCCAGCGCCACGGCCGTCCCCACTGCGGCGCGCGACGTCGCCGCGACGGCGGCTGCGGCCTGAACGTACGCCGTTCGATCGAGCTCGGCCAGCCAGACCGACTCGAGCCCGGCTGCTTCAGCCCGAACCGCCAGGTCCGAGACCTGCCGCAGATTGCCCCCGATTGCGAGGCCGACCTTCATGGGACGACTCTACCGCCACGGCGGGGGTGCTCGCTGCGCGATGCCGGCCAGGCAGTGCCTGCGTCGGAGTGCCCGGGACCGGAGCGCCGGGACCGGAGCGCAGGGTCGCGCGATTCGCGGAATCGAGCGCTCAAGTGGCCAGGCCCGGTAGGATGAGCCGCGCCGGGTCCGGCCGATGCCTGAGTCGGGTCTCCGTTCGGAGAGGTGTTGAGTGCGACTGAGGGTTCTGATCGGGACGGGCGTGATCGCGATCTTGACCGCTTCGATCGCCCCTGCGGCCGCGGGTGCCTCCGCGGGCCCCGAAGCCGGTGCTGCGGCAGTGTCGACCACGCCCGTGCCCGGACAGGCCGCAGGTTCGGTCCAGACGACACCGCCGGGGTGGCTCGTGAGCAACGGTGATGCGCTGCCACCGTGCGCATATGGCGATACCATCACGCCGCTTGCCAGGGCGTCCGACTGGACTCTGACTCTGGTAGACACCACCTTCGCGTTGCCGGCCGGCTACGCGCCCACCGATCTGGTCACCGCCGACGCCGCCGGCCTGTCGCGTTTCGAATCCGTCCGATCGATCATGATCCCCGACCTCCGGCGTATGGCTGCCGCCGCTCACGCCGCTCATGCTTCGATCGCGGTCGACTCCGGCTATCGCAGCTATCACACCCAGGTCTACACGTTCCGACATTCGGCCAACCTGGTGGGCTACCGGAAGACGCTGCTGTCCTCCGCCCGACCCGGCCACTCCGAGCACCAGCTCGGCCTCGCGATCGACTTTCGGGCTCACAACGGGGCGCACCCGTGGGAGTACGCGGACTGGGCCAAGCAGACCGCCGCTGGGCAATGGTTGGCGGCAAACGCGTGGCGGTACGGGTTCGTTATGAGCTACCCGAAGGGCAAGACCAGGGTGACCTGCTACCAATACGAGCCCTGGCACTACCGCTATGTGGGCGTCGCCGAAGCGGCCGCGATTCACGCCTCGGGTTTGGTGCCACGCCAGTGGCTGTGGCTTCACCAGCCGAATCCCGAGCCGGCGAGCCCCGTTCTCGCGACGCACTGACCGTCGCTGCGCCGCCCTTCGCCCCCTTCGACTATTCCGGCTTCGCCAGGACCATGATCCGGATCTCGGTCATGTCTTCGACGGCGAATCGCACGCCTTCGCGGCCCACGCCCGAATCCTTGGAGCCGCCGTATGGCATGTGGTCGATGCGATAGGTCGGCACGTCGTTGACGATAACTCCGCCGACCTGCAGCTCCTCGAATGCCGTCCAGGCGTGGCCCAGGTCGTTGGTGAAGATGCCGGCCTGCAGGCCGTAGCGGCTGTCGTTCACGCCACGTACGGCATCGGGGAAGTCGCGGAACGGGAAGACGACGACCAGCGGGGCAAAGGCTTCGGAGCTGCAGACGTGCGCCGAGGGGGGAACGTCGGTCAGGACGGTGGGGGAGAAGTAGGCTCCGTTCGCCTTGCCGCCCAGGAGTACCTTGCCGCCCATCGAACGGGCCTCAGCCACCCAGGCTTCGGTTCGCTCGACGGCCGCGGCATCCACCATCGGGCCCACATCGGTTTGGGGGTCGAGGGGGTCGCCGACCTTGAGACCGCGCGCCGCCTCGACGAAGCGGGCCAAGAAGTCGTCCCAGATCGCGTCGTGGACGAAGACCCGCTGGACGCTGATGCAAACCTGGCCGGCGTAGCTGAAGGCGCCGACCACGGTGCGCCGGACGGCCCACTCGAGGTCGGCCGAGCGGTCGACGATGACGCCGGCATTGCCGCCGAGCTCGAGCACGACCCTCTTCCGGCCGGCTCGATCCTTCATCTTCCAGCCGACCTCGGGGCTGCCGGTGAAGGTCAGCAACTTGAAGCGCTCGTCGCCGACCATCCGATCGCCAACCTCGCGGGTCATGGGCAGGACGCTGACGGAGCCCTCAGGAAGGCCCGCTTCGGCGACGATCTCAGCCACGGCCAGCATCGTCAGCGGATCCTTTGACGGCGGCTTGAGGACGATCGGGTTGCCCGAGGCGATGGCCGGGGCGAGCTTGTGCGCGGCCAGGTTGAGCGGGAAGTTGAACGGGCTGATGGCCGCTATCGGGCCGATCGGGAAGCGGCGAACGATGCCGGTCCGGCCGCGAGAGGCAGGGTTCAGGTCGAGCGGAATGACCTCGCCGCCGATGCGTTCGGCCTCTTCGGCACCGAGCCGGAACGTCAGCACGGCCCGGTCCACCTCCGCCAGCGAATCGCGGATCGGCTTGCCCGATTCGGTCGCGATCAAATGGCCGATATCGGCGCGCCGCGCCGCGATGCCCTGGCTGATCGCCCGGAGCGCGGCGCTCTTCTCGAAGGCGGGGAGCCTGCGGGTCTGTTCGAAGGCGGCAACGGCGGCGGTGACGGCCTCCTCGTACTGGTCGGAAGTGGCGTAGTACGTGGCGCCGGCTGGCTCTTCCGGTCGGGCCGGGTTCGCCACCACCAACCGGTCGGGCGAATCGACCCACCGACCCGCAAGGAAGATGGGGTGGGGAGCGGATCGCGCCGGGTCGGTCACGTCAGGCTGTCAAGGCGTGCGGCGCACGATCAGACCGTGGCGCCGCACCTGGGGCAGACCAGGCGACTGAGCGTGCAGTCGAGCCCGCAACTGATGCCGCGAGCGCACGATTCGCACTTGGGTTTGTCGTGCTCGGTCAGGGCCAGCTCGCCGCAGCGGTCATACCAGGTGCCCCGGCCCGACCGTCGCAGGCGATCTCCATCGCTCTCCATCAGGCGGAATGAACCACGGAACTCCACGACAGTGCTCACGACTGAGACGATACAACCTGGCGGCCGCCGGCGGCTTGCGGGTCCGACAACGAGTCCCGCTGTGAAACAGTTAGGGTCGGGGGCGACATTCGCCCCCGACTGGCCATTGTGGAGTGAGGGCGGGTCAGGCCGGGGTCTCGACGTGCTCGCCGGCGTGTTCCTCGACGACGAGCGGCTGACCGGTTTCGATCAGCGTCTTGAGTCCGGACAGAATCTGCGACCAACCGTGTTCGACCTCGTGGTATGTCCTGGTCTCGCCGTCGAAGTCGTCGTGAACCAGTGTCAGGCGGCAGGACTCGCCCAGCTTCTCGATCTCCCAGGTGACTCTCGACGGGCGGTCGGAGGCCGCCTCGGGATCGTAGGTAATCGCGAAGCTGTGGACGAGTCGGTGGGCCGGGTCGATCTCCAGGATCTTGCAGTCGAGGGAGACCTGGCCGCCGTCGAGGTATGTGAGTCGGGAGCCGACCTTCCAGTCGGACTGGACCTCGGAGCCGAAGTAGTAGAGGCGCGTGTCGGCCGGGTCGGTGATGGCGCGCCAGAGTCGTTCGGGCGTGGTTCGGATGAAGATCTCGTAGACGTGGCGGGGTGCAGCGCCCATCGGTGTGTCCTCCAGGCGAGCCTTCAGGGCGCTGAGTTGCGCGACGATCGGCTCGGAATAGCGGCTTATCCAGCGGTCGTGGACGAGGCGTATCGGGACTGGATTGAGGTAGTGGAGCTTCCGGCGCCCAACCCGGCGGGTCGTCACCAGGCCGGCCTCCTCGAGGACTCCAAGGTGCTTCATCACGCCGAAGCGGCTCATGGGCAGCTGGACCTGGAGCTCTCCGAGCGATTGGCCATCTCGCTCGAAAAGGCGATCCAGAAGCAGCCTGCGGTTTGGATCCGCCAGCGCTCTGAAGACCTCGTCCATCGGCTGACCATAGGTGACCATGAGGTCACATGTCAATGGAGTCGCGGCCGTCGGGACGGGAGGGTGACGCGGACCTGGTGGTCGCCTGGCTGGCGCGCCAGATCAGCAGAGCCGGCATCAGAACGGCGATCGCCTCCCAGCTGAACGCGGGCAGGCCGAGCAGCAACATCCCATTTGCCGGGTTGGTGGAGAGCCATCCCGACCCGGCATCCGCGAGGATCATGGTCGGGCCGGCCGCGCACAGCCAGTAGACGCCGACGGTCCGCATTATCCAGGCGCGCCTGGCGGACCAGCCCGGCAGCGCGACGACGGTGGCCAGGACAAGGTCGACGAGAGCCTCGAGGATCAACAGCAGTGCGGCTGGTTCGATGGCGAACCCCGCGTCGGTCAGCCGCGCAAACGCCCCGGCGACGGCCGCCGCCACCGCGCCGATCATTGCCAGGATCGCGGCCATCAGGGCCAGGACAGTCGGGCGAATTCGCTGTCGAAGTGCGCTTCGCACCGGAAGCCCCTGGTCTGAGCCGGCCGCCCTGTCCCCGATGGCGTAGCCGGCCCAAACGAAGGCGATCAGGAAGACTCCGAACGGGACTCCAATCAGCAGGAATACGTCCATTACGTGCCTCAGGGATTGCCGACTACTCGGCGGCGTGTCTCAGGACGGGATGACCGGGCTGATCCGGGGCGCGCCGCAGGTGCCCCGGCTGTCGGTCCGATTGTGAATTGGCCGCGGAGGCCGCGCTCGACGCATCCGCAGGCGGCGTGCGGAAGCGGGACGTCCGCCCAATGGACCGGACGGTGGCTCAAAGCAGCGACGGGCGTCCCGAAACCTCACGAGGTGCTACCTTCTATGGCGGTCGCGGCCGCTATCGGGATGCGACCTTCTGGCCCGACCATTTCGCGGCATGGTCCGCAACCTGCAGAGGGGTACTTTTCCGGATGAGCCAACGCTGGCGCGGGTGCCTGATCGAGATCGTCGAGACGGTGCTGCTCACGGCCATCATCTTCCTCGTCGTACAGCATTTCGTTGCCCAGCCGTATCAGATCCTCGGGATCTCGATGGAGAACACCTTGTACGACGGCCAGATGGTTCTCGTGGACAAGCTCTCGCCGGACTTCACCGACTACCGGCGCGGCGACGTGATCGTCTTCCAGCCACCCGATGGCTACCTCGAAGGCGGGCAACCCGTCCCCTTCATCAAGCGAGTGGTAGGCGTTGCCGGCGATCTGGTCCAGATCCACGACCAGTCCGTCTACGTCAACGGCGTCAAGCTCGATGAGCCGTACGTGCACACCGACGATGGGCAAGGCACGAATCCCCTGCCCAACCTGGATTCAAAGGTTGCGGCCTCGCATGTGTGCGATCTGTCTCAGTCCGAGCTGAGCTGCCGTGTCCCTGCCGGCGACCTGTTCGTTCTGGGCGACCATCGCGACCAATCGACCGACTCGCGCGTCTTCGGGCCGATCTCGAAGTCCACGGTCATCGGGCGCGCCTGGCTGCGCTACTGGCCGATGTCGGGCTTTGGCTGGGTTCAGCCCGCGCAGTACCAGGGCATTCCGAGCCCCGCGCCGACCTCGTCTAGCAGGCCCTCCGCCACGCCCTTGCGGTCGCCGTCCCGGTAGTCGCCCCGCAACCGCGCGGTTGCGTGCGCTCTCGGCGCTACAAGGCCTGCCGAGAGCGGCGAATTCGGCCCTGCAAGGCGGCGGGATTCAAACGGCCTCAGCGAGTTCGTCGGTCTCGGGCTTGCGCGCGGCCAGCCGCTCGACCGCGCCGAACCATGAACGCTCCAGTGTCTCGATCTCGAGGCCTTCGGCGAGGATACGGTCGAGAGGTTCGCGAAGCAGATGGTCGGCCATTCGGCGGAGCGTGATCGGCTCGGCCACTCGCTCGATGGTGCGCACGATCAGGTTTGGGCTACGCACATGCTCGACCAGCAGCAACCGGCCGCCCGGGCGCAGCACCCGGACAGCCTCTGCGACCGCCCGCCGGTCGTTGGGAATCGTGCACAGGACGAAGGCGAACACGACCGTCTCGAAGTGATCGTCGGGGTAGGGGAGCTCGACGGCGTCGCCCTGGCGCAGAGTGGCGTGGATGCCGAGCTCGAAAGCGCGGCGGCGGGCGATATCGAGCGCCACGTCACTGAGCTCGATGCCGGTCAGGTGCACGTCGGGCGGGTAGAACGGGAACGTTCGGCCTCGCCCGACGCCGATCTCCAGGGTCTCGCCGGCGGCCCGCTCACACAGCCAGCGCAGGTTGACATCGCCGCGCGGCCGCGAGGACGTCGCCGAGCGGCGGTCGTAGATGCGACGGATTCGCTCCGTCTCGGGGTCGTGCACGGGCATAGGTTGAGGTTAGCCGCTCGCCTCCACGGCGGGAAGTGGCGTGGCCTCCGCCTCGACCGGCTGCCGGTCTCCCAGGATTCGCTTCGGTTTCGGGCGGTTTGCGTCGGCGATGTAAAGGCGGGACTCGGTGTCCGCGCACTAGAGTTGTATGGAAGCCGTCACGAAGGGGGCGATGATCGACGCGGAGCGGTTTGACTCTCGATACGCGGCGCTATTCAGCGACCTGGTGGCGCTGGCGCGCGCCCTGGGCGCCGGACCCGACGCCGAAGACGTGGCCCAGGACGCTCTGTTGCATGCACGCAGCCGTCTTCATCAGCTGCGGGACCCGGAGAAGCTTCGGGCATGGGTCCGGACGATGGCGGTCCGCGGCGCCTGCCGTGCCCGTCGCCGGCACCGGTTCGGGTTGGGCGCCGAGCACGTCGAGCTCCTGCCGGCGACGGAGTTGCCCGACGTGGACGTGGCGGCTGCGATCGCCGGCCTGCCGGACCGGGAGCGCGTGGCGGTGACCCTCGTCTTCGGACTTGGCTACCGCCAGGACGAGGCCGCGGAGCTGATGGGCGTCGCCGCCGGCACTGTCTACTCCAGCATCTGGCGAGCGCGACGCAAGCTGGCCCGCCTGCTGGCAACGGACGAGCCAATCTCGGGGCAGAACGGGAGGCATCCGCGATGAGAAGCGCGATGAGCGGACCGAGCGGACGGCTCGCGGCAATCCTTGGCCGCGGGCACATCGATGAACGACGCCTTGACGAGATTGCGGCCGCGCAAGTCCGGAGCCCGCATCCGCAGAAGGCTGACCTGGGCATTGGCGTCACGCCGCCGGAGGCCACGACGGCAGAGCAGGCTCACCTGCGAGAGTGCAGGCACTGCCGCAGCCTGCTCGTGGGCTTCGCTCGGACGGCGGGCGTCCTGGGCGGCGCCTGGTCCGACCGGCCCCTCGATCGGGGCTTTGCGATACCCGAGCGGACCGCTCGCGTTCGGCTGGCCCGCTCCGATCGGTTCGGCCGATCCGCCGGCGGCGGTGTCTCCGGCCGGCGGGCTGTCCCGGCCGCCATGGCGGTCATTCTGGTTGCGGTCGTAGCGACGACGGGGTTCGTGGCCTTGCGCGGTTCAGGTCCGCAATCCTCGAGTTCGCCGGCAAGTTCCATGGCCGGCGTGACGGCCTCTTCGAGCTCGCCGGCAAGTTCCATGGCCGGTGCGACGGCGCAGGGCACGCCGCAGGTCACGGGGCTCATCGCGCGGCTGCCGCTGGGTCAGGGCTCGACCTTCTCGTGGGCTCCCGATGGGCGGCACGTGCTCGTATCGGGCGAATCGGGAAGCATCGTCTACGACCGATTCGGCAATCAGACCTCAGCCTACGGGCAGTTCGAAGGCTGGCTGGACGCGACCCACCTCATTTCCGGCAACGGCCACGTCGCCGGCATCGATGAGGCATACACGGGCGGGCCCACCTCCAACTCCTGGGTGGTCGCCAACGGCCACGGCTCGGCGGCGGTCATCGTAGCCGTGCCCGGATGCGTGGGCGACCCCTTGATCGATTGGTACAAGAGCGGCGGGTACGTCAAGTCCGGCGAGAAGGCCACGCCGTACGGCTGGTCACCGGACGGGAAGCTTGTCCTGCTGGGCCATCTGGACTGCACTGACGGAGGCATGGACGCCGAGCTGCACGGCTGGAAGGGCCACGTGGACGTGGTCGACTTCGCCTCGAGCCGCGTCCTGGCAACTGCCCCGAATGTTCGCGGCGAGATGGCGTTCAATCCATCGTCGACGCGGCTCGCCGCCCAGTCGGACCAGGACCTCGAGATCCTGGACATCGCCACAGGCCGGGTCAAGACCGTGTCCGGCGCCCGACTTCTTGGTTGGGCCGACGACGACCGTCTCTACTGCCTGACTTCGGGCGGCAGCATGGCCCTCGTCGGCGCCACCGCGGCGATACCGGATTTCGGCGGAATCATCGTCGACTGGTCCGTTCCCTCGTCCGCGGGTCCTACGGTCGATGTCGACAGCACCGGTCGGGCGATCCGGATCGCGGGCGAGAACGGGAAGGTCTTGCTCGACCTCTCGTCGGCCAACCTCGTCGTCGACGCCAACCAGGCGACCGGTCAGGTCATCTCGGCCCTCCAGCAGCGCTGGTGGTCGCCGGACGGTCGGATGCTTGCGGTCCCATCCTCGGACGGAACTTCGCTGGCGCTTTTCTCGGTCACCGATCTGCCGGGCGACGTCGCCAGCGCGCTGCCGACGCCGATCGGCTCGCCGAAGGCAATCGCTGAGGTCGATCGCTCGGCCCTGCCCGGGCCGGTCCGCGAGCTCGTTCCGGACGCCAAGCGCAACTCCTTCTGGTTCCTCGGCGGCGATACCGGCAAGCCGATCGACCTCTACCGCTACGACGTCGCGACGGCGAAACTCTCCGTCACGGCGATCGATGGCACCGTCGACAACGAGAACGACCCGCGGGACTGTCTGGCGATCGCCCCGGATGGCAAGCTCTGGATCGGCGCCGGCCTCGACCTGATCGTCTACGACCCCGATAGCGGCGGTCGGACCACCCTGACGATGCCGGCGTCGGGCCCGGATGTACAGGTCGACCCCAAGGTTAGTCAGCGCGATCCGTGGATCGCAGGAATTGCCTTCGACGGGAGCGGAAATGCCCTGGTCGCCCGCAATTGGGTGAGATCGCTGGCCCAGGTTGACGGCTCGCTGAAGGTCACGGGCCGCATCGACATCTCCGACGGCTTCCCGATGACCGGCGGGCTGGCGGTTGCCGGAGGCCGAATCTTCGTGCTGGCGGACCCCGCCGGCGGGACCGGCTTCGGCACTGGCGCCACCGGCAAGGGCCAGCTGGTCAGCACCAAGTTCCAGGCGTTGGGGCTGGCGGCGGTCGGCGACAGGGTGCTGGCCGCCGGGACGCCGCCGGGCTGGATCGACGCGAACGGCTGGTCGCCGATGATCGAGCCCGTCATGGCCTCGGCGGATCTCGTCGCGGCCGGCCCCGCCCGCGTCGCGGCCCTGTACAGCAACGCGACCGGGGAAGCGCAGTGGCGCGACGCAGATGGCCGCGTGTCTCTCCAGGGTGTCTTTCGGGAGGCAACGCCGCCTCACCTCTCGGCGATCGCCTTCGACGCCCAGGGTCGACTCTGGGCCGTGGAGGCCAACGGTCAGAGCTACTCGCTGGTGCGCCTCGACGTCGGCTCGTAGCGCACGCGGTCGTTCGCCGCCCGACAGAACCGCCACAGCTCCCGATCGCTGTCCGGCAAGCCGACACGGCTCGCGATCGCCGCCCGACCGAACCACCACGTATCCCGATCGCCGTGCGGCGAGCCGAGGTCGAGGCGGAGCCGAGCACCGCAAGCGAACGGACTTAGAGGTCCGTGAGCGCGGAGCGAAAGCCAGGCGCAGCCTGGCTCGGCGACAACGTGCCAGCTGCGCTGGCCCACGGAATCGGCCGCCTGACGGCGATCGGCTCTAGTAGTCGGGGAGGACCGACTCGCCGAACATCAGGTACTTGTCGACGGCGCGAGCCGCGAGACGGCCCTCGTTGATGGCCCAGACCACGAGCGATTGGCCGCGCGAGCAATCGCCTGCCGCGAAAACGCCCGGGGTCGTGGTCATGAAGTCCTCGTCGTGGACGATGTTGCCGCGGTGATCGATCTTGCAGCCGAAAGCCGTGGGCAGGCTCGGGTCGGGCCCGACGAAGCCCATGGCGATGAGGACCAGATCGACCGGGAGCGTCTTCTCGGTGCCGGGGCACTCGCACATCTCGGGTCGACCGCCGGGCGTGTGGTCCCATTCGATCTCGATGGTCTCGATCTCCTTGACGTCACCGTGTTCGTTGCCCACCAGACGCCGCGTGTTGATGAGGTACCGGCGCGGGTCGGCGCCCCACAGGGCGGCCGCCTCCTCCTGGCCGTAGTCCAGCTTGTAGACCTTGGGCCATTGCGGCCAGGGGTTGTCCGCGGCGCGGGTATCGGGCGGCTTCGGCAGGATCTCGAGCTGGACGACGCTCTTGGCGCCCTGGCGGATGGATGTGCCGACGCAGTCGGTTCCGGTGTCGCCGCCGCCGATGACGACCACGTTCTTGCCCGCCGCAGAGATCGGTGTGGCCGACCCATCGAGCAGAGCCTTCGTGCTGGCAACGAGGAAGTCCATCGCGAAATGGACGCCGGCCAGCTCGCGCCCTTCGACCTTCAGGTCCCGCGGAACCGTCGAGCCCGTCGCAAGGACCACCGCGTCGAAGTCCTTGACGAGCTTCGCCGGCTTGACCTCCGCCCCGACCGAGACGCCCGTCCTGAACTTGATCCCTTCGGCCTCGAGCAGCTTGACGCGCCGCTCCACCGCCGACTTGTCCAGCTTCATGTTCGGGATCCCGTACATGAGCAGGCCGCCGATCCGGTCGTCGCGCTCGAACACGGTCACGTCGTGACCGGCGCGGTTGAGCTGTGCCGCCGCGGCCAGGCCGGAGGGACCGCTGCCGACGACCGCAACCTTCCAACCGGTCCGGGTCAGGGGCGGCTCGGGAACGACCCAGCCTTCGAGGAAGGCGCGCTCGATGATCTCGTTCTCTATGGTCTTGATGGTCACGGGCGGCTGGCTGATGCCCAGCGTGCACGAACCCTCGCATGGGGCCGGGCAGACGCGGCCGGTGAACTCCGGGAAGTTGTTCGTCTTCTGGAGCCTGATGATCGCCTCGCGCCACTGGCCCCGGTAGACGAGATCGTTCCACTCCGGGATCAGGTTGTGGATCGGGCAGCCCAGGGCCAGTCCGTTCACCAGTGCGCCGGTGTGGCAGTAGGGTGTTCCGCAGTCCATGCACCGGGCGCCCTGATCGCGCAGGGTCTTCTCCTCGTAGCCCGGGTGGGTTTCGCTCCAGTCCTTGACCCGCTCGAGCGGCGGCCGCATGTGGGCCGGCTCGCGCCCGAACTCCATGAAACCGGTCGGCTTGCCCATCGTCAGTTACCTGCCACGCGCTTGGCGTCCATGACGTTCTCGTCGAAGGCGGCCATCTCGGCCTCGTCCTGCGAGAGACCCTTCTCGCGCATTCGGGCCTGGGCCTCGATGACGCGTCGATAGTCGTTGGGGACGACGCGGACGAAGCGGCTGACCGTCGTCTTCCAGTCGTCGAGGAGACACTTCGCCCGAGGGCTGGCGGTGTACTCGAGGTGACGCTCCAGGAGTTGGCGGATCTCGGCGATCTCCGCCGGATCGGAGAGCGGGAAGAGCTGGACCAGTTCCTTGTTGCAGACACGCTCGAAGCCGCCGCCGGCGGCGCCACCCTCGCTGCTCTCGTCCAGGACGTAGGCCACGCCGCCGGACATGCCCGCCGCGAAGTTGCGCCCGGTCTTGCCGATGACGACGACCCGACCGCCGGTCATGTACTCGCAGCCGTGATCGCCCAGGCCTTCGACCACGGCCTTGATGCCGGAGTTGCGGACGCAGAACCGCTCGCCGGCGATGCCGCGGATGTAGGCCTCTCCGGAGGTGGCGCCGTAGAAGGCCACGTTGCCGGTGATGACATTCTCCTCGGCCACGAACGTCGAAGCCCGCGGCGGGTAGAGGATGATCTTGCCGCCCGACAGGCCCTTGCCCAGATAGTCGTTGGCATCGCCTTCCAGGGTGAGCGTCATGCCCTTCGGGATGAACGCCCCGAAGCTCTGGCCGGCCGAGCCGCGGAAATGGAGGCTGATCGTGTCCTCCGGCAGACCCGCGCCGCCGTACCGGCGCGTGACCTCGGACCCGAGCGTGGTGCCGACGACGCGGTTGACGTTGCGAATCGGGAGTTCCGCCTCGACCTTCTCGCCTCGCTCCAGCGCGGGCTTGCAGAGCGGGATGAGTGTCGTCGCGTCGAGCGACTGCTCGATCTTGTGGTCCTGGCCGATCTGGCAGGTCCGGAGGGTCGTCTTGGGGACCTGCGGCTGGAAGAGGATCCGGCTGAAGTCGAGGCTGTGGGCCTTCCAGTGGTCGACGGCCCGTCGCATCTCGAGTCGCTCGGCATGGCCGACCATCTCCTCGAAGGTGCGGAAGCCGAGCTGGGCCATGTACTCGCGGACTTCTCGGGCGACATAGGTCATGAAGTTGACCACGTACTGTGGGTCGCCCGTGAATCGCTTGCGCAGCTCCGGATCCTGCGTGGCAATCCCGACCGGGCAGGTGTTCAGGTGACAGGCGCGCATCATCACGCAGCCGAGGGTGACCAGAGGCGCCGTCGAGAAGCCGAACTCCTCCGCCCCGAGCAGGGCCCCGATGACGACGTCGCGGCCGGTCTTCATCTGGCCGTCGACCTCGATCGCGACCCGCGACCGCAGGTCGTTGATGAGCAGGACCTGGTTGGTTTCGGCGATCCCCAGCTCCCACGGAAGGCCGGCGTGCTTGATCGAGGAGATCGGCGAAGCCCCGGTGCCACCGTCGTGGCCGCTGATCAGGATCACGTCGGCGTGGGCCTTGGCGACGCCGGCCGCGATCGTCCCGACACCCACTTCCGACACCAGCTTCACTGAAATGCGGGCGTCAGGGTTGGCGTTCTTCAGGTCGTGGATCAGTTCGGCCAGGTCCTCGATCGAGTAGATGTCGTGGTGCGGTGGCGGGCTGATCAGGCCGACGCCCGGTGTCGAGTGGCGGACTTTCGCGATCCAGGGGTAGATCTTGTGGCCGGGCAGCTGACCACCCTCGCCCGGCTTGGCGCCCTGGGCCATCTTGATCTGGATCTCCCGGGCGCTCACCAGGTATTCACTCGTGACGCCGAAGCGGCCCGAGGCGACCTGTTTGATGGCGCTCTTGAGCGAGTCGCCGTTGGCCAGGGTTTCGAAGCGCGCCGGGTCTTCGCCGCCTTCGCCCGTGTTCGACTTGGCTCCGAGCCGGTTCATGGCGATCGCGAGCGCCTCGTGAGCCTCGCGCGAGATCGAGCCGTAGCTCATCGCGCCGGTCTTGAAGCGCTGGACGATCGACTCGACCGGCTCGACTTCGTCGATCGAGAGGGTGCGGCGATGGTTCGGCTTGAACTCCATCAGGCCGCGCAGCGTGCACAGGTTCTCGGACTGGTCGTCGATGAGCTTCGAGTACTCCTTGAACGCGGAGTAGCTGCCGCTGCGCGTGGCATATTGGAGCTGCGAGATCGAGAGCGGGTTGAAGAGATGCTGCTCGCCCTCGAACCGATACTGGATGTCGCCGCCGACGCCGAGCTGCTTGTGGAGGATCGGCCGGTTCGGTGGATAGGCCCGGTCCTGGCGCATCTTCACTTCGCTGGCGATCACGTCGATGCCGACGCCGCTGATGCGCGTGGGGGTCCAGGTGAAGTACTCGTCGATGAAGTCCTGATTGAGGCCGAGCGCCTCGAAGACCTGGGCGCCGTGGTAGCTCTGTATGGTGCTGATGCCCATCTTCGAGATGACCTTCACGACGCCCTTGGCGATGGCCTTGCGGTACTTCTTCTCGGCTATCTCGGCGGAGCCGGGGATCATGCCCAGGCGGACCTGGTCGTGGACCGTCTCGAAGGCGAGGTAGGGGTTGACCGCGCTGGCTCCGTAGCCGAGAAGCATGGCGAAGTGGTGCACCTCACGCGGCTCGCCGGATTCCAGGACCAGGCCGACCTGGGTGCGGGTTCCCGACCGCACGAGGTGGTGATGGACGGCCGAAACGGCGAGGAGCGCGGGGATGGGGGCATCGTTGGCGTCATGGCCGCGGTCGGACAGGATGATGATGTTGTAGCCCTCGGCGATAGCCTCGGAGCATCGATCGCGCAGCTGCTCGATGGCCTTGCGCAGGCCCGCTCCGCCGTCCGCGACGTGGAAGAGCGTCGGCAGCGTGATCGTCTTGAACCCGTGAGGGTCAGCGTTAGCAGACCCCTTGCCCGACGCATCCCCGGTAGCCAGGCTGCGGATCTTCTCCAGCTCGTCGTTCGAGAGAACGGGTGAGGGCAGCTCCAGCTGGTGCGCCGAGCGCGGCTCCGGCTCGAGCAGGTTTCCCTCCGGGCCGATGGCCATCTCGGTGGCGGTGATTATCTCCTCGCGGATGGAGTCGATCGGCGGGTTCGTGACCTGGGCGAAGAGCTGCTTGAAGTACGAGTAGAGCAGCTGCGGTCGCTCCGACAGAACGGCCAGGGCCACGTCGTTGCCCATCGAGCCGACGGGATCGGTGCCGGTCATGGCCATCGGGTTTATCAGCATCCGGACGTCCTCGGCGGTGTAGCCGAAGACCTCCTGGCGGCGCAGGACGGTCTCGTGGTCCGGCTCGATGACGCGCGGAGGGGGCGGCAGTTCGGTCAGCTTGACCAGCCATTCGCCGAGCCACTCCTCGTAGGGGTGTTCGGTGGTGACGCGGCGCTTCAGCTCATCGTCCGAGATGATCCGCTGCTCGCCCGTGTCGACGAGGAACATCCGACCCGGCTGCAGGCGGCCCTTGGCCACGACCTGTTCCGGAGGTATGTCGAGCACGCCGGCTTCGGAGGCCATGACCACGCGGCCGTCGGCGGTGACCCAATAACGGGCGGGGCGGAGCCCGTTGCGATCCAGCGTCGCGCCGACGCGGATGCCGTCCGTGAAGGCAATCGAGGCCGGCCCGTCCCACGGCTCCATCAGGCAGGCATGGAACTCGTAGAAAGCCTTCTTCTCCTGTGCCATCGACTCGTGGTGCTGCCACGGCTCGGGCACCATCATCATCAGGCCGTGGGCCAGCGAACGGCCGGACAAGTAGAGCAGTTCCAGGACGTTGTCGAGGATGGCCGAGTCGGAACCTTCGGTATCGATCGCCGGCAGTGCCTTGGTCAGCTCGTCGCCGAACAGCTTGGAACTGAACTGCGACTGTCGAGCGTGCATCCAGTTAACGTTGCCGCGCAGGGTATTGATCTCGCCGTTGTGCGAGATGTAGCGGTACGGATGGGCGCGCGGCCAGGACGGGAAGGTGTTGGTCGAGAAACGCGAATGGACCATGGCGATGGCGCTCTCGACCCGCTCGTCGGCCAGGTCCGGGTAGAAGACGCGTAGCTGAGAGGCATTGAGCATGCCCTTGTAGACGATGGTCCGGCAGCTGAGCGATGGGATGTAGAAGTCGCCGCGGGCTGGGATCGCCGAGCGCGAGACGGCCTTCTCGACCAGGCGGCGGACGATGTAGAGCTTGCGCTCGAAGGCAAGGTCCTCGACCAGACTCGCCGGCCGATCGATGAAGACCTGGCGGATGAGGGGCTGCGCAGCCCTGGCGCTGGCGCCCAAGCTCGAGTTCTCGGTCGGGACGTCGCGCCAGCCCAGGAAGTGCAAGCCCTCTTCGGCGACGACTTGCTCGAAGAGGCGGAAGCAATCCACGCGGCTGACTTTGTCATTTGGCAGGAAGACCATGCCGACGCCGTAGCCGCCCTTGCCCCGGAGCCGGACCCCCGACTTCGCGGCGACGTCGGCCAGGAACCGGTGGGGAACCTGGATGGTCAGGCCGGCCCCGTCACCGGTGTTCTTCTCGGAGCCGGTGGCTCCCCGGTGCTCCAGATTGACCAGTACGCTCAGGGCATCACGAACGATGGCGTGAGACGGGCGACCGGCGATGTCCACGACGAAGCCGAAGCCGCATGCGTCGTGCTCAAAGCTGGGGTCGTAGAGCCCCTGGCCCCGCGATCCGCCTGTCTGCCTCAACTCTCGCCGTCCTCGTTCGACTATGCCGGAACGGATTCTGACTTCTTGCGGCGGAGACAGCAGGGCCTGCTCCTGAACAGGAGCCCTCTTCCGTCGCGGAAAGGCGAGTGTCGAATAGGGAGCGGGTGCAGGTCAAGGTTGCGAAGGTTGCGAATCGGTAACAGGACGGGGAAATCGCAACCTTCCCTGAGAGTGCCGCGGTCGAGCCGCTACCCAATCGCCCGCCGGTCGGCGGCTGTTCAGGGAATCGCGATAGACTTCCGACGCTTCGTCGTTGTCGCTCCGGAGGGGCGCGACCGCGAGAGGCGAGCGGTCCAAGGTCCGCCCAGGCATCGTCAGGAGGATCCGCATTGTCGCCACAACAGCGTCGCGGCCGGGCGGCGCCAGCCAGCCGTCGCAAACCATCGTCGAGCGTGGCCTCCGCCCCCGCCCGCAAATCTGTTCCCGCGGCCGAAGGAGTGGCAGAGGGGCAACTCGATGAGGCGAAGAGGGCGCCGGTACGCCCCGGCCGCCGTCAACGCGGTCTGGCTCGGGTTCGTCGCACCGCGGCCTACAAGTATCTCTACGAGCTCTTTGGCGCGTACGTCCCGCTCCTCGTTGCGTTCGTGATCCTGTTTGCGGCCGTCTGGGTCTGGATCAGCTTTGGGCCACACACGCCGACAGCAAAGCAGAACTGGACCCGGATCGAGAACCAGTGGCTGCCGAAAGTGGACGGCGACCGCCAGAAGATCGCCGCCACGAGGGCCGATTTCAAGGCCCAGATTGCTGCCTACACGACCTACCGTGACGACATTCGGGGCTGGACGGGAGCCCTGGACACGGTAACCAACTGGGAAGACGCCAACGAGACCATAGCTCCGGACGCGGCCGACTCGACTCCCACAGGCGATGCGGTCAACGCCTTCGTCGAGGCGGGGAACCAGGAGGCATCCGATCTCGATGTTCTGGTGCGGTCCACGACTCCGGGGGCAGTCGCCGACGCCGTGAACAACACGGTCAGTCAAGACGAGGACGCTTTCCAGGGCGCCTATCAAGCCGTGGAGCTCCAGATCGTCGGGGCGACGCCGTCAGCGGAACCCACGCTCTCGGTGCCGTCTTTGAGCCCTTGCAGCACTGCGGCCGCGTCGGCCGGCCCGGGTTCATCGGGTACTCCGGCAGCCTCCGCCAGCCCCAGTGTGTCGGCCGCGGCGGCGTCCGCCGGCCCGGCTCCGTCCGGATCACCGAGCGCGTCGGCTACGCCTGGAGCGTCGGCATCGGATACTGGTTGGTGCGCTCCGCCAGTTGCCAGTGAGTCGCCGGGGGCAAGCGACTCGACTGGGCCGTAGGGGCCTCTCGCTGCCGCACCGTCGCCGTGACCCGGCTCGACGGTCGCCGTCGAACGACACCGACTGGGACTCGTGGCGATTCGGAGTCGTACCAGCAGCGGCGCCACGGCCGGTACCGACGGCGCTAGTCCAAAGTACGGCTTGTGACGGTTGGGTGGACTCTGTACGGTTCGCGTCGCTTCGGGCCCGGAGTGGGCCGGTCAATCAGGAGCCCCAACGCACCGTTGCAGATGCAGTCGCAGAGGAACCCCATGGCTGCCATGGCCGCTAACGAACTCGGTCCGATGCTCACCGCGAGCGAAGTGGCGGAGATGCTTCACCTGCACGTCAACACGGTGAAGCGACTCGGTGATCGAGGCGAGTTGCCTTTCTATCGCGTCTGCAAGCGGGGTGATCGCCGGTTCCGGCTCGAGGACGTGATGACCTTCCTCGACAAGAACCGCTAGACCAGAACCGCCGGTTCGCCGGAGGCGTCGCATAGGACGCCAGGTGCCCCACCCGGAGAACCAGAGTCGAAGCCCGCGGCGATTGCCGCGGGTTTTCGACGTTCATGGGCTGGAATACGGGCTGCCCGGCGCGGGACGCCCCGGCGGGCGCGGCGCGGACCCGGTGTGACGCGGCCGACTGGAGGCCCTCCCGGTCCGCGACACCAGCCTAGGCGGTGGCGCGCGGCACCGAACGGAGCGCCGCGGCGAAGAGATCGATGCCGGTGGCAATCTCCTCGGTCGTGACGTCGATCGGGGGCAGGAACCGGACCACGTTGTGGTGTGTGCCGCAGTTGAGAACGAGCAGCCCCTGGTCCGCGCAGGCCTGGATCATCGTCTCGCAGGTGTCACTGTCGGGGTCTCGAGTGGCGCGGTCCTTGACCAGCTCCACGCCGACCATCAGGCCGCGCCCTCGGACGTCGCCGATGCGATCGTCCTGGGCCATGAGCACCTTCAGGCCGGCCTGCAACTCAACGCCGCGCGCGGCTGCGTTCGCCACCAGGCCCTGTTCCGCGATCGTGCGCATGACGGCAATGCCCGCAGCGCAGCTCACGGGGTTGCCTCCGAACGTTGTCCCGTGCGCTCCAACGCCCCATCGCTCCTGCAGTTCGCGGCGGGTCACGATGGCCCCAAGTGGGAGGCCGTTGGCGAGAGCCTTGGCGACGCAGACGACGTCGGGCACGATGCCGGCGTGCTCGAAGGCCCACATTCGGCCAGTCCTGGCGACTCCGGTCTGGACCTCGTCGCACACAAGCAGGATGCCGTGCTCATCGCACAGGGCACGGAGTCCCTGCAGGAACGAGGCCGGGGCCGGGTTGAAACCGCCTTCGCCCTGAATCGGTTCGATGACGATCGCCGCCACCGATGACGGTGGTATCTCGTGGCCGAGCAGCGTCCTCAGCGCTCCCATAGCACCGGCGGTGGCGGCCGCTTCGTCGTCGCCGAAGTAGCGGTACACGTTCGGGAACGGCGTCAGGTAGACCGAAGGCAGCAGCGGTTCGTAGCCGAGCCGGTAGTTGATGCTCGAGCTCGTGATGGAGGCCGCGCCGTAGGTTCGGCCGTGGAACGCGCCGCGAAAGGCGACGACGCCCGGGCGCCCGGTCACGCGCCGGGCGAGCTTGAGAGCGGATTCGATCGCTTCCGCCCCGGAGTTGCAAAAGAAGACCGTATCGAGCGGATCCGGGCAGGCGTCGGCCAGCATGGCGGCCAGCCGGGCTACCGGTTCGAGGTAGCCCAGGGCGTTGCATATGTGGAGCAGCTTGTCTGCCTGGTCCTTGATCGCCTGCGTGACCGCCGGGTGGTGGTGGCCGAGCGATGTGGTGGCGATGCCACAGGCGAAGTCCAGGAAGCCGCGGCCGGCCGAGTCGTAGAGCGTGTGGCCCTCACCGTGGCTCCAGCTGCGCTCGTAGTAACGGCCGAGGATGGGCGAGAGGTACGGACTCGAGATGGCTGCGAAATCGCCGGCCACCGCGAGGGCGTCGATTTCCACGGGCGTCAGGCCGCCCGCCGGAGCGCCGGCCGGAGCCATGGCGGCCGCCGGGGCGGCGGGGGCTGGGACGACGGGTTCCTTGGCGGTGTCCATGACGCGAGCTCCTCAGCAGAGACGGGTCGCCTGTCAACGGCGACCGGCGGGGAGAACGAGTATAGAGGCCGAGCGCGCGCCGGCCGAGGCTCGGCTCGGCACGGCTGAGTGGCTAGGGCGTGCGTCATAAGGGACCGGCCGCCGCTCCGGTCGCCGCCCAATAGTACTGGGTACATTGCGCCAAAAGTCCCACTTGCGGCGCGAATTGCGCTATCCTCTGGGCGTGTCGGGGTAGGTGCCCCTCCCGGACGCAGCTCGCGTTGGTTCTGGATCCGCGCGAGGTGCCGTACAAACCGTGCCGCGAGCTGGCTCGTCGAGCGAGTGATCGCTCCAATCGAGTCCGCCGCGTTGACCGCGAGGAGGCACCATGACAACGAGATTGGGCGTTGCGGACGAAACCTTCGAGATGGCCGTCGACGGCCGAGCCGTACGAGTTCTAACCAGGCCTGCCGACGGAGATCGGCTGGCAAGGCTTTTCGATCTGAGTCCGAGTCCCACCTGGGAAGATGCCTCGCCGATGAGCGACGAGGATGTCGCGGTCGTGGTTCGCGGCCTCATCGAGAGAGCGGGCAAGAAGGGCCAGCATATCGAGGTGGTCGGCGTCCCGCCTGCCGCCGCCGTCTCCTTCCCGGACCACGCCAACATCTACGTCTCGCCGGTCGAGCCCCTGTCGTTCTCATTGCCCGGTTGGCCCAACGGGCTGGCTCTCGAGATGAACGAGCGAGGCGATGGCCACCTGTGGGCCGTCGGCAAGGAGCGAGTCGACCTCGGATCCGAGGGTCTGTGGTGGGTAGTCAAGTCGCTGATCGACGCCCTGGCCGATCCGGCCGCGGCCTCGACATGGCCCCGCTTCCTGACACTGGGCAGCTACCTGGGTGGACCGGCCACGCAGGCCACGCTCCAATTCGGAGATTGGGGCATCGGGATTCTCTGGCGCAAGCTGGACAACGGCGTCGTGGGCGGCATCGTGGCCGCGCAGGAACTCTCCCGCGAGCGGGTTGACAGCTGGCTGAGTCTGCTGCGCCCGGTCCTCGAGGATCTCGAGCGGCGACGAGTCCACCGCCAGCGCCTACGCCCCGCTCGCACGGCCGAGAAGTGGGCCCGCGTGCTGGAGCGCTGGAGCAACTAGGGGCCAGCCGCCCGGCCTCGTGACCGCGGTGACTTCGCCGGTTGGCTGGACCAGGAAGATCCACACATCCCACACGCAGTGGCTGACGATCAGGGCTCCGATCGGGACGCCCGCGGCGTAGAGCGCGCACCAGTGGGCTCCGGCGACTCCCGCCGCGCCCATCAGCGTGAAGTTGCCCGTCGTCACGTGGACGGCCGAGTAAGTCACGGCAGCCATCGCCGCGCCGGTCCAGCGGCCGTACCGGCGCATCAGGGCTTCCTGAACCAGGCCCCGCCAGAACAGCTCCTCGGCCGGGCCGATGATGGCGACCAGGCGCGCGGCCGTCTCCGACCCCGGCGCCAGGTCGCGTAACGCGTAGATGTCTCGGATCTGCTCGCCGCCGCCCGGTACGAAGCGGCGGGCGAAACGGTCGCCGAGTTTGAAGGTTCCGTAGAGGGCGGCGGCCGATGCCGCTCCGAGCGCCACTTCCCGCGCGCCGATGCGCGTGTGACGAAGGCGCGGGTTGGCGACCAGCGCCAGGCCGCCGAGCATCACCCCCGTGGCGGTCATGCGACTCCAGAACCGATCTCGCGGTCCGCGGAAAGTCGTCGCGAATGCCGGCACCGCCGCCGCCAGGCCCAGTGCGCAGGCGGCTTCGATGCCGCGACTCCGGGCCGGCGACCGCTCTGCCGTCACGCCGCCACCCGGGCCAGGAGCAGGCCGACCACCAGCAGCGATCCGAAGGCGAAGTGGAGTCGGGCCGTCTGGAGGTCGATCGTCGCGATCGCTCGGGCCTGGCCGGTCGCCCCGAGCTCGGCCGAGCGGAGAACCTGGGCCAGGAACGGCAGCGAGAACAGGGCGATGGCGGTGGTCGGCGGCAGCCAGCGAGCGGCCACGGCCAGGCCAAGCGTGACGTAGGCCCCGATCACGAGCGACAGGTAGCCGTAATGGGCCCAATCGCGCCCCAGGCGGTTCGACAGAGTGTTGATGCCGGCCCGCGTGTCCTCGCTGATGTCGCGCCACTCGTTGCCGTGGAGTATCGCCGCCACGAGCAGTCCGACCGGTATCGACAACACCAGCGCCCGCACGTCCCACAGCCCGGTGATCGCGAAATACGAGCCGCCGACCATGATCGGGCCCATCAGCAGGAAGACCGTGGGCACGCCCATCGCCCGGTACTTGTACTGGAACGGCGGGGCGGTGTAGGTGTAGCCGGCGACGATCCCCAGCAGGCCGAGACCGACGATGGCTGGGCCGCGCAGCCAGACCAGGTATGTGCCGACGGCGACCGCCGCCGCGAACAGCCCGATCGCGAAGGCGTAGGCGCCCCGCTCGCTGACTCGACCCTTCAGAACGGCGTGGCTCATCCGGGGCGAAGTGATGGTGTCGATGCCCTTACGGACGTCGTAGACCTCGTTGATCACGTTCGTTCCGGAGTGGAGGAGCATCCCGCCGGCCAGGGCCGCCAGAAACGGCAGCACGTACAAGCGCGAATCGACGACCGCCAGAGCCCCGCCGGCAAGGACCGGTATAGCCGAGGCAGTGTAGGCGAACGGGCGGAGGATCTCGTAGGTTGCCGCGGCCCGGCGTCGGACGCCTTCCACGAGCCCGAGCCGGCGATCGCCGGCCAGCCCGACGTTGGCGGTATGGACGGCGGAATGGGCTGCCACTGAGGCTGGAGCGGGGTCGGAATGGCGGGCGTCGAGCGCTGCCGCGGAGGTGAAAACGGCCGCGGCCACTCCGTCGCGCACGGCGACCCGATCCGGCATGGCTGCGTACAGCTTCGCGGCCTCGATCAGCTCGATCGCCTGGGCCTCCTCCTGGACCACCGGCTGGAGGAGAGGCAGGTCCAGGCCCGTCTCGTTGTGGAACGCCATCGCCTTCTCAGCCACGTCCTCGCGAGTGCCGCACAGCATGAATGCGTCGAGCAGATCGTCGGGGATGAGCTTGCCGGCTTCGTGGTAGTCCTCGGCCCGCCAGGCCGCCGCGATCCGGTTGCGCATCTCCCGCGGGAAGCCGGCTCGCAGGAGGGACACGTCGCCCAGGATCGACATCATGTAGATCACGAACGGCTCGCGCTTGGCCCGGTTCAGGGCCTCACGTCGGGTCTTGTCGACGAGCGAGAGCAGGTACGCGGCGGTCTCCACGTCGCCCGGCTCGCGGCCGGCCGCTGTGGCCGAGGCCCGCAGCCGCTCCAGGATTCCTCTCAGCGAAGGGATCGATTCACAGGGCCGGGCCAGGTAGCCGTCGGCCTTGCGCCCCGCCATCTCGACGAAGTCCTTGCGGTAGGCGGCGACGAAGAGCGGGATACGGTGCACCGGCGGGAACATCGGCTGGATTGGCGGCAGTCCGGGTGTCCCGGACGGCAGTCGCTCGCCGGCCCACAGCGCATGAAGCTGATCCATCGCTGAGCTAACCCTCTCCACGGCCTCGGTAGGGGAGTAGGGAATGCCCATCTGCCCAAGGCGAAGCGGCAGGCCGGTGCCAAGGCCCATGACGATGCGTTCCGGCAGCAGCTCGTCCAGGGCGGACCCGGTCATGGCCAGGACGACAGGGTGACGCGTGTATGGGTTGACGGCCCCGAGGGCCAGACGGAATGGGCTGGCCGGGTCCGTCGCGAGCGCGCCCGCTATTGCCGCCGCGTAGGTGATGGCATCGCGCTCGAAGTACGAGTCGTGGACCCAGAGGGAATCGAGGCCGGCGTCTCGGGCTCGCCTCGCCCAGTCGATCGCGTCGGAGATGTCGCCGCGCGCGGCCATTCCCATACCGACGCGGCGTGCCAGGGCTCGCATGTGTCTCTCGAATCCTCTTGCTTGGGCGGCGGCCCTGCCGGCGTCGTGGAGTGGGACCACGCCGGGCCCGAGACGCATCGATATGTTAGCGGCTCGCGTATATAAAACGCAGGAGACCCGCCTGAGAAGCGCCGGGCGGTCGACGCCGCGCTCTACGCCCCTCCGCACACGCCGCCGCGCGTCGTCGGCCCTGCCCGGGCGTGCGCTTTCCCGTAACGTTTGCGCATGCCACTTCCGAGCGGCCCCGAGCCCTGGTTTGACCTGAGCGCCGAGACTCTGCGCTTCCTGGAGGTTCATCCGGCCCGGGCAATCTGCATCCCCGGGCGGGGCTGGCGAGACTTCGGCGACTCCGTGATGCTCTTCTCCGGGAGCGAGAAGGAGCCGTTCTTCAATCGGTTCACCGCCCTCCGCTGGCCGGAGGACCCGCGGGCGTTCGACGCTCGACTGGACCAAGCCCTGGAGCTCTTCACCGCCCTCGATCGGAAGCCCTACTTCTGGGTGATCCCCGGACTCAGCACGCCGTCGGACGTAGTCGCCCGCCTGGCCGCCAACGGTTTCGTGGATCAGGGCGGCGGCTACGACATGGTTCTCGTGAAGGACCCGGCCGCGGTTCCGGACGTTCCGCTCCCGCAGGGGGCCGTCCTGGAGCGCTGGAACCGGCCATCCGCGGTCGACGGGTTGGTACTGGCCGATGCGCTGGCCCTGGTCATCGCCGAGTCGTTTCAAATACCGGACAGCCGGCGGGCCGGTCTGATCGCGGAGGTCGGGCTGACGCTGGGGCAGCCCGACTTCCATGCCTACCTTCTGCGCATCGACGGCGAGCCGGTGGCCACCGGTGAGCGCTACACATTCGACGGCGCCAGCTACCTCTCATCCATCGGAACTCGGCCGGAGTGGCGAGGCCGGGGGTTCGGCAAGCTCATCACCATGGCGCTTGCCCGGGACTCCATCGCCAGTGGAGTTGACCTCGTCTACCTGGGTGTCTACGCCGACAACCAGCGGGCCATGCATCTATACCAACGGCTCGGTTTCCACTTGCTCGGGCCGCGATCGTCGGACATGCTGCTCGAACGGCCCCGCTGATGGCGAACCTCGGGCCCGCGAGGCAGGTCCATCGTTCAGGCGGCCGAAAGGCGATCATCCGCAAGGCGGACGACCGCGTCCGGTGGACCCGTGAGAATCGCCGCTGGAATTGCCGGGGTCGGCGGGACGGCCGACTTCGCGGAAGCCAAGGAGTGAGATGACGCAAAGCGGCGAGCCCGTGATCCGCGTCTCCGATCTGAAGAAGTACTACGGTGACGTCAAGGCCGTCGACGGAGTCAGCTTCGAGGTGGCGCGGGGCGAGGTCTTCGGGATGCTCGGCCCCAACGGGGCGGGGAAGACAACCACGATTGAGGTCCTGGAGGGCCTGCGCCCGCCCGACTCCGGCACTGTGACGGTCCTCGGGATGGACGTCTGCAAGCACCCGGAGTCGATCAAGCAGCGTATCGGCGTCCAGCTCCAGAGCGTTTCGCTCTATCCGCGGCTGACCGTGACGGAGCTCCTGGACCTGTTCGGTAGCTTCTTCAACCGCCACGTGCCCACCCAACAGCTGATCGACGCGGTGGACCTGGGGGAGCGGGCGAAGGCGCGGTCGATGAACCTGTCCGGAGGCCAGCAGCAACGCCTCTCGATCGCCCTGGCCCTGGTCAACGATCCGGATGTCGTCTTCCTGGACGAACCGACCACGGGTCTGGATCCGCAGGCTCGCCGCTCCCTGTGGGACCTGGTCAAGGGGCTCCAGGACAAGGGCAAGTCGGTTGTCCTGACCACGCACTACATGGAAGAGGCCGCCGAGCTGTGCAACCGGGTGGCCATCATGGACCACGGCCACATCCTCGAGATGGGCACGGTTCCCGAGCTGATCGGCCGGCGCTTCAAGGAGCGCGCCGTCTTCTTCGAAACGTCGGCCCTGCTGCCATCCGAGAAGCTCGCCAGGCTGGGTGGCGTGACTCGGGCGACCCAGGAGGACGGCCAGACGGTTCTGTACTCGAACGACGTCCCCGCGACCATCGGTGGCCTGCTGGCGATGGCCGACGAACGCAACTTCGAGCCGCACAACCTGGGCATCCGCCAGGCCACGCTCGAAGACGTATTCCTCGACCTCACCGGTCGAGCGCTGCGCGACTAGGAGCCGACCAATGAAGACACTTCTCGGCCTCACGGTCGCCAACCTGAAGGGCCTCACCCGCGATCGGGCCGCGCTCTTCTGGACATTCTTCTTCCCCGTCATGTTCGTCCTGCTGTTCGGCGTGCTCTTCTCGGGCAGCAGCAACAGCAAGGTTTCGGTCGGTTGGGTCGATCAGGACGGCACCACGGCATCCTCCCATCTCCGCGACGCCTTCGCCGGGGTTCCCCTGCTCACACTGCAGAATGGGACCTACGACGCCGAGAAGGCCGCGATGCAGCGAGGCGACGTCTCGGCCATCATCGTGGTCCCGCAGGGCCTTCAGGCTGCGGTGGCCGCGGCGGCGGGCGGCTCGAAGTCGTCCGTGGCGATCCAGCTCACCACGGATCCGGCTCAGACGCAAACCGCGCAGGTGGTTCAGGGCGCGGTCACGCAGATCGCCAACGGCTTCAACCTGGCGGTTCAGGGCGGCTCGAACATTGTCACGGTGGACCAGAAGACCCTGACGTCGAACAACATCTCGACCGTCACCTATCTCGTGCCGAGCATCCTGGCCATGGCCCTGATGCAGCTGGGCGTCTTCGCGGCCGTGCCGCTCGTCCAGCAGCGCGAGAAGGGCATCCTCAAGCGCATGGGCGCGACGCCGCTGCAGCGCTGGAAGCTGGTTGCCAGCAACATCCTGCTCCGGTTGATCGTGGCGGCCGTCGACACGGTTCTGATCGTCGGCATAGGCATCGCCGTCTTCAACGTCCAGATCGTCGGCAACGTGGCGGCCGCGCTGGGCGTGGTCTTCCTGGGGGCCGGCGCCTTCCTGGCCCTTGGCTTCATGCTCGCCTCGTTCCTCAAGACCGAGGAGCAGGCCACGGGCGTGGTCCAGGTCGTGCAGATGCCGCTGATGTTCCTGTCGGGCATCTTCTTCCCATTCGACTTCATGCCCGACTTCTTGCGGTCGATAGCTCGCCTGCTGCCGCTGACCTACCTCGGCGATGGACTGCGCCAGACGATGGTCAACGGAACGCAGGTCGCGCCACTGCCCGTTGACGTGGCAATCCTGGCCGGCTGGCTCGTGGTCTGCCTGGTGATCGCGGCGCGCTCGTTCCGCTGGGAGTAGGCCAGGCTCGCGTCTGGGTTCGCTGAATCGGCCTCATCTGCCGGCGAACCGCGCCCGAAGTAGACTTCACTCAGGGGGTGCAACGGTGGGCTGTCCGCCCACCTGAATGCGGACGGAAGGGATCAATGGCTCGCACGAGACGGCTGGCAATTCTGGCTGCAACCGTTCTGGTTCTCGGAGGCTGTGGCGGCTCCTCTGCCACGCCGACCGCCTCGGCCCTGGCTACACCCACTGCTCCGGCGTTGGCTACACCGACTGCTTCGGCCGCGGCTACTCCGGCGCCCACACCCTCTCCGGCGCCCACCGCCAGTCCCTCGTCCAGCCCTTCGTTCAGTACGGCGGCAGCGGCATCCCAGCTCACCCAGATATCCGGCAGCGCCAAGTTGGCGGTCGCTCAGTGCAACGCCGACAAGGCGGGTGCTGCCACCAGCCTGAGCAAGGCAAAGGCAGCCGCCCAGGAGTGCCTGACGGCCTACAGCCAGTACGTAGCCGACTTCGTGGCCGTCGACTGGGGTCCGGCACAGCCCCAGGCCGACAAGGTCATCGATGCGATCAATGGGATAGTGACACTCGTCCGGCAGATGGCGAACGCGACAAGCGCAGCAAGCTTCAAGGTCTACTACGACCAGTTGCCTGCGGCCACGGCCAGCCTTCTGACGGCCGCCAACGCTCTTCGGGCAGCGCTTGGGATGCCACCCGCGAACACGTAGCTGCGCGAGCAACGCCGGAGGCTCGACAGGCGATCCCGTTCCTGGGTGATTTCAACAAATGAGGCAGGCAGGCGTGATGGCTGTGGCTGGAACTGGCCACCCGAGAACGGGCCATTCCCCGGCGTTTCGCGTTCGAGAACGGCCCCTGAAGAATTGCTGACGTGGCCGTCAGGCTTCGTGGGAACCGGCTCGCTGCCGGACAGCGCCAGGTCAACCGCCAGGCCATAGACTTGGACGCATGAGCCGCTCGTGGGTGCTTCTGGTCCTGTCTGCGCTGGCTGGCGCGCTGCTGGGCTTGTTCATGTCGTCGCTCCCGGCACCGTCCGATGCCGGGACGTTCTGGGTCGGCAACTTCTCAGCTCCATGGGCAGTCCTCGCGTTCGGTGCGGGTTGGGCCCAACGGTCCAGGCTTCGGGCCGCCATCGCTGGAGTGGCCGCGGAGGTTGCCATCGTGGCCGGTTTCTACGGCCAGTTCCTCGTCGGCGATTTCGCCGATCCCCGGAAGCTCCTCGGCCCCGAGCCATATCCAGGACTTCTGCCGTTCATCGAGACCGCCGTCGCCAACTGTTTGAGTCTCGCGGCCCCCTGGTTGGTCCTTGCCATCGGGGCGGGCGTCGTCTACGGCGTGCTGGGCCGGTGGTGGGGCCAGTCTCGCTCGCTTGTTGCCGGCGTTGCGATCGCGCTGCCGTTCTTCGTCGAGCCGGTCGCGTGGCGCGTATTCGACGGCTTCCTCAAGGGTCCGCTCGTCGTGTGGTTCGTCGAGATAGCCGTCGGCATGACCCTCTTCGGCTGGGTCCTCGTGGCGAGGAGACCGTTGCCCAGCCGGTGACTCGCGTCAGTTCGACAGGCCTCAAGGCCCGCGGCGGTCGCCATCGCCTCTACCAGCGCTCGAGGTGAACGACGGCGTCGAGTGGCTTCCGTCCGCCGGCGCGCTTGGCCCAGGTGAGCGCCTCGGGGTTCTCGGGGTAGCCGAATGAGAGCATGAACTCGCACCAGCGGTCGGCCGGGTAAGCCAGCAGTTCGCGGGCGAGGGGCTGGTTGTAGACCGTGGCGGGGACGCTGCCTATGCCGAGCTCCCAGGCGGCGAGTGTCATGTTCTGGGCCGCCCGGCCAAGGTCCCACATGATCGAGTACGGGGCGTCGTGGGTGGCCGGGTCGGGCACGACCAGGGCGACCGCGGCCGCGGCTCCGGCGAGGTGCTGAGCGTACGGCCCCACCTCGGACAGGGCCACCAGATGCGCACGGTCGGTGCAGACGATGAAGTCCCAGGCTTGCTGGTTCTTGCTGCTGCCCGATCGGCGGCCCGCGTCAAGGATGCGGCGCAGGTGCTCCGGTTCGAGCGGCCGGTCGAGGAACTTGCGGATCGCGCGAGTGGTGTCGATGGCCTGCCAGGTGTCCATTTGGCTTCTCCGTCTTCTTGGCACGTTAGGGGCGCCAGGGCGATGGGGCGCCGCGGGCCTCGGCCCACGCACTAGCTCATCCGATGGCTATCGACCAGTCGCTGGGCGTCTTGCCGGCCAGGGCACCGAACCCGTAGATCGGATCCGGCGGCCGCTCCACGACGCATGCGGCAGCGCGGTCGCCGGCCGTTTCGGGCGTGACCGGCCCACCGAGCCATCGGGCGAGGAAGGCCGCGATCTTGCGACGGCAGCCCGTGTCCTCGTACAGCCAGCGATGCCCGAATTCGGGCAGGACCAGGGTCTCCACCGGCGGATCCCCGGCGGCGCGATGTTCGCTTGCGGCCCGACCGATCAGATCGAGATGCTCCACCGGAACGCCGTGGTCCTGGGCGCCGTGGACCAGCAGCAGCGGTCCCCGATAACAACTCGCGGCGAGGACCGCACTTGCGTCCTCCACCGCATGGTGTCTGGGAACGAGCAAGACCGCGGCCGTGAACCAGGCGAGGGGAGTGGCAATGGGCTCGGGAATGTGCATCCCGGCCATCTCGAATGTCCTGCGCGTCATGCGCACCAGGTCTGCCGGAGCGGAGATGCTGACCACGGCCTTGATCGATGGCTCGTTGCAGGCGGCAACGATCGCGCCTGCGCCGCCCATCGAGTGGCCGACGACGCCGACGGCGGACACGTCCGGCCGGGCGGCCAACCATCGCGCAGCCGCGGCCGTGTCGTCGGCGAACTCGGGAACGTTGACCGGCAGGGTTTCGGGCGGGTTGTCGCCGTGGCCGCGGACATCGAAGACCAGGCAGTGGAAGCCGGCGGCGTGGAGATACCGGACGTGGGCGAAGGTTCGGCCCCGGTTCGACTCCCACCCGTGGACGACGACGATCCCTGGACGGGGCTCCGCGGCCTCGGCCTTTCCGGCCCGGCGCCGCTTTGGCGCCGGGCTCTCCGGCGTTGAGCTGTCTTCCGTCGGTTCATAGGTAGTCGCGCGTAGTAACCAGCCGGCAAGCTGGTGGTCTCCGGCCGGTATCCGGACATCTTCGAATGCGAGCCCGAAGTCGGCGGGCGACGTTTCGACCGGGCTGCGGTGAGGCAGCCCGACGCGCTCGCGGTACCTGAGGGCGAACCGGTAGGCGGCGGCGAGTCCGGTCAGGGCTCCGATCGCCAGCAGCAGCCGAAGCCGCCGGCGTGCCTTCGAGCGTCTGGGTCGTGACATGCAGCAAGGGGACGACACGCGGGCCGGCCTGTCAAGAGTGGCCGAGTTGGTCGGCCGAGTTGGGCGCAGCAGCCGGCCCTCGATGGCGACCCGCCGGCCCGGACCGGTAGACTGATGAGATGCCACGGAACCCCTTTGTCGTTCTCGGACTTCCGCTCGACGCAACCGCGGACGCCATCAAGGTGGCCTGGCGCCGGCTCGCCCGCGAGCATCATCCCGACATCGCGAGCGGCGATCCGGCCACGGAGCGCCGGTCCACCCGGACGATGGCGGAGATCAACGCCGCCTATCAGGAGCTACGCGACCCGGCCAGGCGGCGGGCTCACCGAGAGGCGGCCGCCCGCTCGGCGCGACCCGGCGCGCCCGGAGCCGCCGGCAGCCCTGCAGCCGCGAGCGGGCCCCGTGCGGCGGGCGGGGCCGCCGGTCATACCTACGGTTCCACGTCCGACGGCGCTGCCTGGGGCCCGCGGGCGTATCCCACGCGGCCGGTGACCGCTCGCATCGACACGAGCGCGTTGCTGCGACCCCGCAACTCCACGCTTCACCCGCTGGACCACAGTCCACTCCCCGGGCTGCCGCCGCGGCCCCGCTCGGCCGAGGGTCGCGAACCGCCGCGTGCCTCGACGCCGACCGGGCCGATGGACAGGCGGCGTGGTCCGACTCTGGAAGCCGATCTGCCGACTGTGGCCGAGGCGCTGGAGACGCGACTGAGGTTCGGTAAGTTCGCCGGCCTGACCCTGGGCGAGGTGGCGATCATCGAGCCGACCTACCTGGATTGGATCGTCCGCACGATCGATCGCGATCCGGAAGTCAGCCTGGCGGCCCGAGTCGTCCTGCGCTACCTGGGGTACGTCCCGGTGAGGCGCCCGCGCCTGGACGCTTTCGTGCAGCGGGGCTGAGGAGGCGGCCCCTCGCGCGCGAAGCGGCACCCTCGGCACTGACAGGGGATGGCGGCCGCCGACCGAAGGCCCACGCAGGCCGACTATCTTGGTTGCTCGGGTCGTGGCCGGGTCCGACGGCCTCCTCGCACGAATGCCCATTCGTCTCAAGAGCGGAGGTCGCGATGGGTCCGACTCGTATCCGACGCCCCTGGCGCCTTCGTTGCACCAGTGTCGGCGGCCACTGATCAAGCTAGCCGGCCCCCTGTCAACCGCAATGGCCCGTAGGGGCGGCCCGGGGCAACCCTAAGTCCGGTGCCTTCAGGCACCGCCGGAACGTGGCCGGCGCCGGCCAGCCGGAACCGGAGCCGCTGACGGCGGTCGCAGTCGCAACCGACGACGGTCGCGAAGGCGTGGCTCTCGCAAACGAACGCCCGTCGCCGACGATCGCCTCCCCGCGGCGTTACCATCGGGACATGTACGCAGACGGCCTATCATTCCTCGATGAAGAGCGCGACGCTTTTCGACCGTTCGAAGCCCTGCTCGAACTGACCGACGAACAGCTCGAGCGGCCTCTGGAAGGCGCCCACGGCTGGACCGGTCGTGATCTGATGGCCCACATGGGCGTCTGGATTGAGTGGTGGCTCACGATCGCCCGAGAGCTGGCGGTCGGCCCGCAGAGTCCGGCCTACGACCGGCTCGAGGAGCTCGGTAAGGATTGGGATACGCAGGGTGATCTTCTGAATGCCCGCTACCAGGCCGAATGGGCCGAGCTTCCGATGGCCGAGCTCCGACGCCGATTCTCGACCATGCCGGGTGAGCTTCGTGGCTACCTGACCGTGGTCCCCGAAACGCGCTGGCTCAAGCACTCCGACCACCTCAAGTCTCTCCTCGGCAACACCACGGAGCACTACGCCGAGCACGAACCCGACCTGCGAGCCGTCCTCGCCGCCGCCCGGCCCTGAGTTTCAGGTCGCGCGCCGCCCAGGGGCGCGGTCCCTTGGCGCGGTCCCTTGGCGCGGTCCCGCCCGCGACCAGTGCCGCCCGCGGCCCGAGAACCACGGGACCGAACGGCCTCGCAATCCAGGCGCCCCCCCGGAAACCGGGACAAAGCACGACCCCGGCCTGAGGGGGTAGGCCGGGGTCGTAAGGGGCGGGGCCGAGGGGGGAGGCCCCGCTTGGTATTCGGTTGAAAGCTGAGGGCCAAGCCTCAGCTGAGCTTGGCCTTAGAGTACTGCGAAAGACCGAATCGCGCCTCTACCTGTTCGGCCGGCATCGCGCCCACGACCGCCATCGGGGGCTGGCCGGGGCGGAAGAAGGCGATCGTCGGCAGGGTCATGATCTGGAGGGCCTGAGATACGCCCGGGTTCGCGTCGACGTCCATCTTGACCACGTCGATCGCGCCTTCGTACTTCTGCGCGATGCGCTCCAGCTCGGGGCTGACCATCTGGCATGGACCGCACCATGTAGCCCAGAAGTCGACGATGATCGGCCGCTCGGCGTTGAGGACGACCTGCTCAAAGGTTTCGTCGGTTACTGCTTTGACTTCGGCCACCTGGCGATGGTCCTTTCTACCTGACGGTCCTGGCCGGCGTATTTCAGCCGGCGATCGACTGGAGCAGCCGGCACGCTTCGAGGACCCGTTGGTCCGCGAGGCGATAGTAGATTGCGTTGCCGTCCCGGCGTGTCAGGACGAGTCCCGAATTCCGGAGCACGGCAAGGTGCTGGCTCATGTTCGGAACGTGGCAGCCGACGCGGTCGGACAGCTCGCGCACCGAAAGCTCTCCGTTTGCGAGGGACTGGAGGACGCACAGGCGCTTGGGGTCGGCGAGGGCCCTTGCCACCGCCGCGCTCCTTTGCCTGGCCGTCTCGAGATCTCCTACGTCGAGCATGTGCGGATAATACAACAGATTGCGCAAGGACGCAAGTATCCTGGTCGGACCATGTGTACGGACGAGGCGCGCGGGCCGTCGAACCGGCGCGATGGCCGAGTCCCAGGTCGGCGTGTCGAGCCCGCCGGGGTTGCCTGTTGTGGCTACGATGGCTCTGGCATTCCGCAGGCGTTGAGAGGCGCCTGCGGCCGCGGGTTCGAGGTGATGTGGGAGGCTGAATGGGCGGCGACGTGGGTGGTCCCGGGAAGGCGGGCATGCCGGGCGGCTTCGACCCAAGCCAGCTGAAGGGCCTCGCAGGTGCGCTGGGTCTCGGCGGGGCGGGGAACGCTGCCGGGGGCGCCGGTTCTCCGGCGGTTGGTGGCGCGGCTCGGGATGGTGGCGGCTCCGGTGCTGCCGACAAGACCGCGCCGATCGTGATCCACGGCGAGGGCAGGCCGGCCGGACCGAACACCACTTCGGAGCCGGCGACGGTCGCGATCGATTCGACCGGGCTGACGATCCAGATCGGCTCCGGGCGACCGATGCGGGCCGCCTTCCGCGACCTCAGCGTCATCGCCATCCAGCAGGCGACCGCGCTGCTGGTCCTGGGCGAAGGTCCCGATGCGATGAGGTTCATCCTCGAGAAGTTCGCCGACCGCCTCGGGCCGATGGTGCGGCTGTTGCGTGAGCTTCGACTCAAGCAGCGACTCACGGACGGCCTGGTGAAGGTGCCCGACGATCCGGCCGAACTGCTGGAGTTCGCCTGGAAGCCGACTCAGTCGCCCCTCGGTCCGGGTCCAGACGGGCCGGCCGCGGCGACCTCGGGCGTCGGCCAGCTCGTGGTCCAGCCGTGGGGCTTCGTGGTCTGCCCGCTCGACGAGCGTGCGACCTGGATCCACTTCCGGCGGGCGTCGATCTCGACGGTCACTACCCCCAGCCCGGGCGACGTGGTCGTGGACGGCGAGCCGGGCACGCTGACGCTTCACGGCCTCGGGGCCGCCAGCACCCGCTTCCACGACACGCTGGTGAAGCTGCGCGACGGCGCGCTCGCCGATGCCGCGGGTTTCGTCGAGGAACTGATGCCGGACGCGCCTTTCGGAGTCAGACAGAAGGCCTCCGACCTGCTCGTCGACGGGCGACCGACTCGCCCCGACGCGTTCGGCGACTCGGGCTGGCCGGTCGTCGAGACCGCGGTCCTGGGTGAGGCGAAGTTCGCCGAGAGCTACCAGTCTTTGTGCTCGACGGCCGGCACTGCGGCCCCTCGCTGGGTCGCAATGTCACCGGTCGACCCGGGCGGCTCGGAACCCAAGATCTGGTTCCTGATCGCGATGCCGGGCAACCTCGTGGCCCTGGAGCTGGTCACGGCCGGCGCCCATGCCACGTACTTCTACCGGGTCATGCCGCGGGCGCAGTACAAGGGTGAGCCGCCCGAGAAGCTCGGCATTGCCGCCGAGCAGGCGGTCCGCGACATCAGCGAGGCGCTGGTCGACTGCCGGTTCCTGCGCGAGCCGATGGCGCTCCCGGCCGATCAGCTGCGACTGCCCGAGTATTTGCGCTACCGGCTTGCGCTAGCGGTGCTGCCGAGTCTGGCCTGGGCGCGGGCGCGGTTCGTCGCCCGCATCGTTCACCGCAGCCCGGCCACGTGGTCGGCGGCGGTGGCTGACCTGATCCGCTGGCACTCGACCGCGAAGGACGAGGCGGCGGAGTGGCCCGGCCGCGCGGCCCAGGAATCGGCAATCTCCGCTGCCGGTGGGGATGGCGGCGACAACGACTCGGACAGTGGCGACGATTCGGGCGCCGACGACGCCGACGCCGCGGGCGCCGACGCCGCGGGCGCGGGCGCCGACGATGCCGACGCCGCTGCCGCGGCAACGACCAAGCCTTCGGGCACAGCAGGCTAGAGGAGCGAACGATGCCGACCTTCAAGCACCCGTGCCCGTACTGCGACAAGTTCATAGATCGGACCGTGGCCGCGTGCCCGTTCTGCGGGCAAGTGGATCCGTTCTCCCCGAAGCGCTGCCAGAACTGCCGCAGGATCATCGAGGATCCGGCGTGGGTGGTTTGTCCGGGGTGCGGGGCGTCGCTCCTGGGTCCCGTGATCGTTAACGCCGTGCCGGGCGCGGCCGCTGCCGGTCCACCGGCCGGGGTCACGGGTGCTGCGCCGGCGGCCGCGCCTGCGCCGGTCGCGCCCGTTGCGGCCGCTCCAGCCGCCGCCCCGCAGCCCGCGCCCGCCCCGGCAGCCGCGCCGGCGGGCGTGTGCAGCGGCTGTGGAGCGCCACTTCCCGCCGGCGCCCACTTTTGCACGATCTGCGGAACGGTGGCCGGGTAGGGGAGGGCGGTTCCTCGCCGAGCCCTTCGTGGACCCGGACCCGCGCCGGTGCCACCCGCGCCCAGCGACCTTGCCGATTGCTCACCAGATTGACATTGGGCTTGAAGTCGGTGCCCGCGGGCGGCCGTGAGACTCGCCGGCGCGGCCGAAACTACGACTCCCACGCTCGCGGTCGCCCGCTCGAGGGCGTCCTGGCGGCCCGGCGAGCGGCGACGGCGGTCCATGTCGTGCCCAATGTGATCCTGGTGAGAATTGGGAAATACCGGCACGGCATCGCCCCGGCCGGGGCACCGCCACATGCTCGCTCGGCACGCACGATGAGTGACGGCGCGCCACTATGCTGTTGGCCGCGGCGTCTGAGGCTGGGCAGGCCACGCACGGCTGGTCGGCCGCCAACCGGCAAGAGGGAGTGGGCGTTGACGCATCGAAACGAACGGCATGCCGCCCGGCTCGGGATCGCTGGCGTAATCGCGCTGATCGGCCTTGCCGGATGTGCCGGCTCGACCGCCAGCCCGAGCGTTCAGTTCTCGAGGGTCCCGACCGCCGGCGAGACGGCGATCGCCAGGCCCATTGCTACCGCCAGTGCCACTGCCACGCCCTCGCCCACTGCCACGCCCTCGCCCACTGCCACGCCCAAGCCGGCTCCCACGCCCTCGCCCACGCCCTTGCAGCCGCTCACCTTCGTCGCGACAGGCAGCATGCATACGGCCCGCAGCGACGCCACAGCCACGTTGCTCAAGAACGGCAAGGTCCTGATCGCCGGCGGGGGCAACCTCGCCGACATGTACAACCTGGACATCTACGCCTCGGCTGAGCTGTATGACCCGGCGACAGGTAAGTTCACCCCGACCGGCTCCATGACCGCGGCACGCGCCGACGCCACAGCCACTCTATTGAACAACGGAAAGGTGCTGATCGCGGGCGGCAGGGGCTGCTCGGACCCGAA
>Ga0182011_10000149_pt1 | contig 55664 bp, 45 predicted proteins | sample 711E1DmetaG_FD_120481 | JGI IMG/M metagenome (GOLD analysis project Ga0182011, IMG submission 120481) | Permafrost microbial communities from Stordalen Mire, Sweden - 711E1D metaG | ecosystem: Environmental > Terrestrial > Soil > Wetlands > Permafrost | place: Sweden: Stordalen | collected...
CCACACCCCTGCAGGCGCGGGCCTACGAGTTGATCGAGTTGTTGCCAGTAGCTGGAAATTGAATCTCGAACTATCTCTCAGTAAATCAGTAGAATACCCTCCGAACCCCTGTGGAACTTCGGTTTAGGACATCATCCAGGTTGAGTCAAGTCCCATCAAACCAATTCATTCGGCGCATCGATTTTAGAATAGCACTCAGGGACGGCGCAGCGATCTGGAAGCGACTTATCCTTGGAGGCAGGACAACAGTCGTGGCTCGGGCTTGGCCGAGAGAAACAGACTTCGCGTAGACCCGAGACCTTCAGAATCAACACAGGACGCAAAACGTACATCGAGCACCTCAAGGATAATGCTCACCCCCCATTGCGCACTGACAGTGAACTGCCAGGAAGACAGATTCCAATCCTCGTTCTGTACATTAATATGAGATTCATCATTGTTAAGGCCATCTTTTGATCAAACTGAGGTGTGGCGGATAGGATCTCGTCTGCAGTCATTGTAATGAGCTATCTCATTGTCACGAGAAATTGCGCAATAATCACCATTGATTAGCCGGACCTTTTTACCGTTGTTGCGTTAATCCACATGGTTATGTGGGAGAATTCAGCAGTCTGACCCTGCCTATGCCCGTAACACCTTCATGGCAATTGGATTAGGCTTCTGTACACGATGACGACGATTGGAATCGAAATTGCACGATCTTTACGATTTGACCAATCTCCCACTTCAGGGAGCGCCACCCCAGCGTGGAGGATCTTTGGAAGTGCGCTGTGAGGGCTCGGGGCGTTACCACTCGAGCCATCGGGGGGATGGAGTCTGGTCTTGCTCGTTACCCTCCTGGGCATTGCGCATTAGAGAGAAAAAGGCGTATATTTTTGGCCGCTGGAAGGGCATAAAGGAAGCTCCGGCGACAGTGATAAACCAGGCAAGCGAGGACGGTGCTTGATGAGTTCCCAACGGAGAATCAAACTAGAACCGCTGCTTGTATCCCTGCCTTTGTTGTTCGCCTTCGGCGGGCTGGCTGGCCAAGCCTTTGCCCAAAGGATGCCGGAGGCGGCAAAGGGGCCTTCGGTGGCTTGGCGAGCGTCTGCTCAGGGCAAGCCCGGCGATTATGTCGGCTGGGAGACTTGCGCAGGCTGCCATCGCGCCGAAGCCCAAGAGTTTGTGAAAACCCCCCACGCACTTGTGGGCGAGAAATTGCCGGCTTCTCCTGCCGCCCCCGCGCCGGGAATTCCCCCCTCTGCTGCGGCAGGCAAGAAGATTTATGACGACATGATGTGCGCCGGCTGCCACCTGATTGGCGGCCAAGGTGGCACGGTCGCGGGGCCTCTCGATGATGTCGGGGTGCGGCGCACGCGCGCGGAATTGCTGAACCGGATGCTGAGCCGCCGTGCCGGCACCGTGATGCCACCGCTGCCGCCCGACATGTCCACCGAGCAAATCAACCAGCTCGTGGACTACTTGATGACGCTAAAAGAGAAACCGGGGACTGCGGCGACGCCGCCTGCCGCCCCAGGACCCACCACCGTTACCGGCTGTGAGACGTGCCACGGGCCGGGCAGAGCCCATGCGGAGGCCCAACAGGAATCGGCGGGCGACCCTGCCAAGCAAGCTGCCGGAGCCAAGCTGATCTTCTCGTTCCACGCCAACCCCAAGGAAAACTCGGAACGCTGTATGACCTGCCACATTACCAGCAAGCAGCAGGAGATGTTTGCCCACTCCCAGCACGCGGCGGCGGCCGTGGCCTGCAACCAGTGTCATGCGGCCCACCTCGTAAAAGAGTCCAAGGATCAAAGCAAGGGCAGCCTCACCTACGCGCAAGCGAACTTCTTCCAGGTGCCGCAGCTTCAGGACTCGGTGCGCTGGTTGCACAACAGCTTGCTCAAGGCGTCCGAGCCGGGCTTATGCTTTTCGTGCCATGGCAACATCCAGGCGCTGTTTGCCTTGCCGGTGCATCACCGCGTACCCGAGCAGTTGATGAAGTGCACGGACTGTCATAACCCGCACGGCAGCATCAACCGCGCCAGCCTGAATGAGACCAACTGGGAGACCTGCGTCAAGTGCCACGTGGAGAAGCGCGGCCCTTACGTCTACGAGCACCCGGCAGTGAGGGTTTCGGGTTGCGTGATCTGCCACAATCCCCACGGCAGCACCAATCGCATGTTGCTGGTGCGGCGTGAAGGCCGGCAACTCTGCCTGCAATGCCACACCGGGTTCCACAATCAGGCCGCGGCGCCGCACTCGCGTTTGGGCTTCCAGACCAGTGGTGAGTGCACCCGCTGCCACGTTACGGTCCACGGTTCGAATTTTGACCCAACATTATTGCGGTGAAGGGAGACCTCATGAGACCCGGACATCGTTTTCTTATCTCTTTGGCGGCGCTTTTGTTTTGCGGCCGGGTTTTGGTGGCGCAGGACAGCCCTGAAACTCCCGTGAACTTTGGCGGGTTCAATAACCAGGGGTCAGTGACGGTTGGTTACCGCTTCGACGACGTCAAGGGCTACCTCCCCATGTTTCAGGAGTTGTCCGATCTGAGGAAGGGGTTTCGCCTGACGGACTTCAACATGTTCGGCGAGGCCCAGAACGGGGCAAACCCCTTTGCGGACAGCTATTCCATGTCGGCCACCGGCTTGGGAGGCGAGCCTTTCGAAACCGGGCAGCTTTCCGTCAGCAAGTCCCACCTCTATGACTTCCGGGCGAACTGGAGACAGAGTTACTACTATTGGAATCAGAACGACGACGTGGTGCTGCCGATCGCGCGCTTGGTTTCGGGGGTTTCCACAGGTCTAACGGATAATCACGACTGGGGAACGGTGCGCAAATTCGGCTCCACGGACTTTACTCTGCACGCCACCAACAATCTGCGCTTCAACTTCAACTACTACCGCACCACCGATAGCGGCCCCACCTTCACGACCGAGTCTCTGGATTTCTTCGATTCGCCGTCCTTCTTTGGCACCTTCGCACGAGCCAACCCTTATTACCTGTACGCGCCCATCGACGATAACACCAATCGCTTCACGGGCGGGATCGACTACGCTTTTCACTCTTGGTCCTTTCACTACAACCTCGGCTACCAGACGTTCACGCAATTCCTGAGCCTGAATAATGTGGGCTCACCCGAGCTGAGCATCGATCCCGTTGCGAGCTCGACCAAGGAACCACTCACCAACCTCTCGCAATCCGAGAACCGGCGCCTCAACACCCCCATTAATGAGTTTTCCTTCACGGGGAAGCCGCTTTCCAACCTTGATTGGCGCGGCGGCTACATCTATTACCGTTATCAAGGGCCGGCCACTTTGGACCAGTCTTACAACGGCATCACACCGAACAGTACCGGCGCCCTTGCGCCATACACTGTGAGCCAGAGCGCACGTGACACCGTGACTGAGCCTGACAACATTGTGTATCAAGGCTTCACCTACAAGGTAAGACAGTGGTGGGACATCAATGTGAACTATCGCTACTCGCGCTTTACCACCGACGCGGTGGGGAATTTCTCGAGCTTGTTTAGCATAGTCACCAATCCCACCTCTGCCTTGCCTGTAACCAGCACGACGCCCTCCTCCGGACAGGAATCCTTCGTCTGGCGGGATGGGCTTAGTGACTTCGACTTCAACATGCTTTTTACCCCCACCCATTCGCTCACCTTGCGTCCTGGTATTCATCTGCTCAAGGCGGATGTGGAGGCCCTCGAAAACGGAGTGGTCCAACCCGAAATAACGCTGCGAACCAAGACAGTCTCGCCCGAACTCAGTTTCGGCTATCAGCCCTCGAAGATCTTCAGCGTCCGGGGGGACTTCCACACCTACGACAACGGCTCATCTTACACGGCCATCACGCCTCACACCGAAGTGGCAGGACACCTTATCTTTCGTTTCCAGCCTACGGCGAAGGTATCGCTGCAAGACGATCTGAATCTGACCAACGACAAGTTGATCGACTCCAGTTTCCAGAACAACATTCACTCGAACACGGTGACGCTCTCTTATGCCTTGAATGACCGGTTTTCGATTTTTGGGGGCTTCACCTACGACAGCATTTTTGCTGCGGGGAACATCGTATACGCGCGCGGCACGGCGCCACTCAATGACTTCCTGCGCGACCAGGAAGCGGACCGTGTGATACAGGCAGGGGTGGAAGCCAAGCCCCGGAAGTATTTTGGACTGCGCCTCACCGGTAACTTCGATCGCTCCACCGGCCTCGGCCAGATAAGTGGCGAACCGCCAGCCTATGGACCCCTCACTTGGCCGCTGGTTACTGGCACCGTGTACTGCGATTTCCCCAAGGCCGGCCGCCTGTCGGTGGATCTGCAACGGACGTACTACATTGAGCAGATTGTTACCGGCAACAACTTCAGCGCTGACCTGCTGACGATTCGCTGGACGCGCGACTTTTAACGTGTCGTTGGACCGGGGCGAAATACGCCAAGGGCTGAGTTAACCGTGTTGCTGAGCCAAGTATGAAACTTTGGTGCATGGATTGCTGCGACTTGCCGGGAGGTGGTCGATGCGCGGGGAAACGTGCGCTTTGCTCTTGGTTTTTTGCACCACAGCCATGGCCGCTGATCTGAAACCGCCCAGCAGCGCGGAACTGTGTGGCGATTGCCACCGCGCCATCTTTGAGGGGTGGAAAAGATCGGCTCATGCGACCGCGATGGAGAGTAGGCTCTTTCAGGATGCTCTGAAGGGAGCCGAGGCGGATTTCGGTGTTCAGGCCCGAAAAAATTGCCTCTCCTGTCACGCCCCGGTAGCTGTTCTGACGGGAGATCTTGACCTGGTCAGGAAGGTGAGCTGGGAAGGAGTCACCTGCGACTACTGTCATTCCATCCAAGAGGTTACAACCACTGGTGTTAACCCGAAGGCCAAAGTGGAGTTCTCTCTGGTCAAAAGCGGGCCCTCCAAAGACTTGTCTTCGCCCGCTCACGGGACGCGTTTCTCGCCGCTGCACACTTCTTCGCTGGCCTGCATCACCTGCCACGAGTACTCGAACTCGCAGGGCTTTCCAGTCCTGGCGACGTACTCCGAGTGGAAAAACAGCACGTACGGAAAAGGCGAAACGGGGTGCCAAACATGTCATATGTACCGCGTCGAGGGAGACGTGGTCGATCCCCGCGTTAAACGATCCGCATCGCTGACGCTCAATCTCCACGAGATTCCCGGCGGCCATTCCATCCAACAACTGAACAAGGCCATCAAAGCTGACCTCTCGGCAACCCGGGAAGGCGACCAGTTGCGGGTTGTCGTTAAGCTGACCAATCGCGGTGCGGGACACGACGTACCCACGGGGTCACCGTTGCGTCAGATGATTCTGGAACTCCATGCCGATTCCTATTCGGGTCGTCATTTCAGCGAGCAACGCATCTACCGCCGCACTGTGGCAGACCGAAGTGGCACCCTCCTGAATCGTGAGGATTTAGTATTCGTCAAGGGCGCCCGGCTATTGACCGATACGCGCCTGGCGCCCAATCAGACAAAGACCGAAACGTTCTCCTTCCCAATACCCAGGGGAGCTCAGACGCAAGTGAAGGCCAGCCTCTACTATTATTACTCCCCTCTCGCCACAACCGAGGCGCAACAGAAGGTCAAGTTCCTGGAGCTCACGCGTTTGGTCCAATAGAGGAATGAGAGCCATCGGAAACTGCCGGCATCCTCCCTCGTCCGCCAGCAAGAGTCGCTGACTCCTGCGAGAGACACAAGATTCCTTTCTGCGGCAAACCGCCGGAATGTGGGTTCGAACCAAGCGGAGAACTCGTGCCCACGAGCTGCACGCTCCGCCACTTTCCCCTCCAAGCATTTATTCGAACTCCGTCGCGTTAAACCCGAACTCGTAAGTTGAATGAGCAGCCCGGTTCCATTGAATGGAAGGACCCCTCACCCGCCCTCCTCCGGTCTGTACCGTACGGTACAGACCTCCGTCAGGCACCCTCTCCCCAGGGAGAGGGCGCGGGTTGTGGTTGGAAAAACGGCCCTCTCCCTCGGGGAGAGGGTGGCCCACTGTCCCGATGCACTTCATCGGGAAGCGGGCCGGGTGAGGGGTTATTTAGGAGGGACTCGAGGCTCAGACTGAACCATTCTCAGCCGCAATGTTCTGTTCGTCCGCAGGTTCCGTCGAAGCGACCGCAACCTATCGGGTCGGAATGGCGTTCGCAGGCCTGAATATGCGAGGTGAAAAACCGTCAATGTGTCAACGTGTCCCAATCCACAGGTGAAAGACGACTGTTGAGGAAATTAGCGCACCCTGTGGAAGTTTTCTACATGCTGCATTTATCAACACTCCATAAAACCGCGCAAAGGATTTAAGTTATAATGACTTACATCCAACAACGAGGATTAAGAAAAATTAACAGTGGAGACACATTTGCTGTACCTATAGTTCTCGGAAGCCCTTTGCATCGGTGTCAGTATCATTACCGCCAGTAGGACGGGAAACTAGCATTCGCAAGGTCAATTTGACTGTCCATCCCTTAGTATTGGCCATTCAGGAGCGGGGCCATGAAAGGAAAGACCTGACGAAATCGAATGAGCGCCCGGAGTTGAGGATGGAGTTTAGCTTTGCTCGTCACTCTCCTGGGTGTTCCAAGAGCACGGCGGTTATGAAGAGGGTTCTGATGTTCGCCCTGTTGATGGGTCTGACGGTCCCGCGGCTAGGGGCGGCCAAGCACCCCCCTCTTGACGCGAAGGTCGACGCGGCGAAATGTCTTGAGTGCCATGGGGACAAAACCAAAGGCAAGTCGGTGCACTCCGCGATGAAGATGGGTTGTTTGAGCTGTCATGAAGTCCGGGTCAGCAAGGACGCGACTCACGTGAAGCTCATCACGCCGACACCTGCGGCACTTTGCTTCACCTGCCACAGCGACAAAAATCCCTCCGGCATCAAAGGCAAGGTTCATCGCCCTGCGGTACGCGATTGCCTGAAGTGCCACGACCCGCACACAGCGGCCGACAAGGACCAACTGTTGAAACCGACTTCGGGAGGCAACAAGGACGAGAACCTCTGCTTGACTTGTCACAGCGAGGGCGTGGACGTTCCCAAGGGAGGCAGCCGTCATGCGGCGCTCGACATGGGTTGTGAGACATGCCACGTCATTCACAAGACAGGCGACCCCGCGCAACGCGAATTCGCGTATCACCTGACCAAAGACGCGCCAGCGTTGTGCTTTGACTGTCACGACGTGAAAGATGCGGCGATGGTCAAGGCCCACCAGGATCAGCCCATCGACAAAACCGATTGCCTTCAGTGTCATGATCCGCACCAGTCCAAAGCGCCGAAGCTCATGCAGGCGTTCCTGCACAATCCGTTTGAAGGCAAGCAGTGCGACACCTGCCATCAGCCTGCCAAGGACGGCAAAGTGGTGCTGACGCAGAAGGATGTGAAGTCCCTGTGCGTGATGTGCCACGAAGATGTGGCGAAGCAGATTGCGGCGGCCAAGGTGCAGCATCCGGGAGCGGCAGGCGACTGCACGGATTGCCACAACCCGCACGCCGGGAGGTCGCCGGGCTTCTTGCAGCCCGGCCCCGTGGCGGCGTGTCTGGTCTGCCACTCCGACCAAGCCGAGCAGTTTAAGAAGAAACACTTGCACCAGCCGGCCTTCGAACAAGGCTGCGCCACCTGCCACACGCCGCACGGCGGCGATAATGCGCATCTGCTGCGGGCGAAGGGCGTCAATGCGCTTTGCCTGGAGTGCCACGGGCCCGACGCGAGTCCGCAGAAAGTGGAAGGCCAGCACTTGGTGGCGATCTTCGGTGGCAAAGTGAAACTGCCGGAAAACTACTTCAACAAGGTACCCATTCTGCCCTTGAAATACGGCCTGGGACACCCGACGGAGAACCACCCGGTTGGCGACGTGGTGATCCCGAAAACCAAGGCCCTATTCGCGATGAACTGTCTCACTTGCCATCAGCCGCACTCTGGGAATGAGCCGGGGATGCTGGTGAAAGACCAGAAGAATAATATGGATTTCTGCAAAACCTGCCACGCCAATGGATTGGACCTTACGGACGTACGGACGGGAGGTAATTGACATGTCGAAGCGCAGGCCAGATTCGCTTCGCCGGGTGAAATCCGGGGTAGCAGCGTTGAGCTTGCTGGCGCTCGCGTTGATTTTGCCGGCGCCACTCCGTGCCGGCAAGAAGAAAGACCAAACCCCGCCAGCTCCGGCGAACACGGGAAATGGGCGCATGACGGGCTATTTCGATACCGCTAAGATCGTATGGCCTGGCCCCCCGGAGATCCCCCGCATCGCGTTCAAGGACCTCTACACGGGAGAAAAGATCGATCCCAGCCTCTACACCAAAAAGGCGCATAAGACGACTTGGATGGACCGACTGGCCGGTACGCTGCCCGCTGACCAGGTCAATTTCGCCAAGCTCCCCTTCCAACTGATTCGCCCCTTCGGAGTGGGGGTGGATTCGAAGGGCAAGATCTATGCGGCAGACCAGGGCGTGGCGGCGGTGTTTATCTTCGATCCCCAAAACAAGGGTCATGTCGAGATGATCGGCAATGGCAAGCAGGCGAGCTTCGGAATGATCGCGGGTCTTGCCCTGGACGATGATGACCGCCTCTTTGTCACTGACGCCAGTCTGCACCGCGTCGTGGTGTTCAATCCCAAGCACGAGCAGGAAGCGGCTTTCGGAGCGCCGGTGCTGGTGCGTCCCGGGGGTATGGCCATCGACCGGGAGAACCGGTACGTGTATGTGGCGGACAGCGGCAACGACGTGGTGGATGTCTTCGATGCCGACACTTACAAGTTTTTGCGCCAGATCGGTAAACCCAGCAAGAAGCACGACCAGACAGACCCGGGAACTTTCTCCCTCCCCGAGGGTGTGGCCGTGGACAGCGAGGGCAACGTTTACGTCACCGACACTTTTAACGACCGGGTGGAGAGCTTCGACGCCGACGGCGGCTTCATCACCACGTTCGGCAAGAACGGCGATGGTCCCGCGGATTTTGAGCGGCCCAAGGGTATTGCCGCCGATTGCGACGGCCACATCTGGGTGGTCGATGCGGCGGAGAGCCGCGTGAAGGTCTTCGATAAGCAGGGCCGTCTGCTCATCTACTTTGGCGGGCAGGGAAATTATCCGGGCCAGTTCATGGGGCCATGGGGAATCGCCATCGGCCCGTCCAATCAGGTTGTCGTTTCTGAAACGTTTCCCGGGCGGGTGCAGGTTTTCCGTTATATTACCGATGCCGAGGCTGGAGCCCTGAAGGGGCAAGGCGACGCCGCAGAGCAGAAGCGGGCGGCAGCGGCGGCTCCCGGCCGGCAGGATACCAGCGCTACGAAGCCCGCCGTCGCGGCAACACCGGAGCAGAATGAGCCGGCAACTGAGCCGTCGCCAGTCAATCCGGACTCGACGGCCAAGAAGAATTCCGCGGCGCAATAGCGCTGCCACAAGTTTTGGCTTTCAGCAGAAAGCCAAGAACGTAGTTCCGGGCAAAGCCCGGGGCTGCGCAGTAAAGGTAAGAATGTAATGCCTCGGTTTCAGGCGCGGTAGCGCCAACGTCCCCGGCGGTCCCGGCAAGATGCCGGCGCTACGCCGCCTGAGACCGGGACCTTACGGAAAAATTCACTAGGAGGTCTTATAAGAAACATGAAGAAACTTAGCCTAATAATTCTCGTGGCGCTTGCTGCAGCGAGCGTGGCGATGGCCGTGACTCCACCCACGGCGGCGAATGACGTTCTGGGTGCGCACAACGGCTACGGCCGCGGCTGCGTCATGTGCCATGCTCCGCATGGCGGCGCGGAAGGCAATGGAGTCACCACCGGCGATCCCAATAACGGTGTGATCGCTCTGTGGGGCGAGAACCTCAATCCCTATTACGGCCTGGTCACTGCCTTCAGTGGGGATAACGTTAAGAAATACCCGGTCACGCTGCCCGCTAACCCCCTGGCCGGCATCTCTGACGCCAACACCGTCATCCTCATGTGCCTGAGCTGCCACGACGGCTCTATCGCCAGAGCTCCCATGATGCAAGGGCAGACCGTTGAGACCCTGCCCATCGTGGGCGGGCATGCTCCCACGCTGTTTGGCACGGTGCTTGGGAACTCAAGCTCTTACTACGCCAATGACCACCCGGTAGGCGGCTATGCCGTAGTCAGTTGCGGCGGCGGCCATAACTGGGACTGCTCCGGGGGCGACACCACCGCCAAAAGTACTGTTAGCGGCGTTGTCACCAGCGTCGTGACCCCCGGACCTGCGATTCTAATGACCGGGGCAGCTTCATCTCAATTCGTTATCAATAATCCCGGTTCCTTCTGGAATAACTGGAGCACCAACAACCCCACCGCCGTCACCACCTACGGCTTGTGTATGACCGCCAGCAGCAGCGGCTCGACCTGCTCCTCCTCGAATCCGTTGTCCAGCTTTACCAGCACTGGCACGAAGAACGGGGTGGGGTGCACCACCTGCCACAATCAGCACAGCATGACCGTTTACAGCAATAGTAACGGTAATTTCTCAACCATGTTCTTCATTAAGGGGCAGTACACCCCGCTCGCCGGTGGCAACGCCGTGGCGCAGTTTTGCCGCAACTGCCACGGCGGAACGTCGAACGAAATGGAAGGCGTGGTGAGTATCCCGACCACATAATTTGTCTTTCTTGACCTTTGACCAGGGGGAGCGAGTTCTCTCCCCCTGTTTTTTCCGGGTAGATTTGAGGGGGCATAACAGCATGAACCACCAAGAAACCAAGGCGCCAAGAACGGCGGGAGCAGGTAGGGCAGTGCCCGCTTTCCGGCCCCTTCGACAGGCTCAGGACAGGCTCTGCGGCATTTCAACATCCTTCCAAAAAGAGATGGAAAAGCCGCAAGGCTGGAGAGCAAGCCTTGCGCTACATGCCTTCTATTTTTCTTTGTGCCTTGGTGCCCTGGTGGTGTCTTCGGCCCGTGCCCAGGTTCCCTCCCACACCCCTGCTTATGTGCCGCAAGCATTTAGCGCCACCACTCCATTCCAGGCGGTGGGCCGGCCAGTAATTCGGGTGAACGGCGCGGTGCTGACGGACCGCGACCTGCTCCGCGAAATGCTCACCATCTTCCCCTACGCGCGCCTACACAATGGATTTCCCAAGGCTATGGAAGCGGACATCCGCGACGGCGCGATGAAAATGATAGTCTTCGAGGAGTTGGTGTATCAGGAGGCGAAGCGGCGTAACCTGACCGTGCCGCCCGCCGACCTGTCGCGCGCCATGACGGAATTCCGCCGGCAGTTTCCTTCTCCGCAGGAATATCAGCAGTTCCTCCAGGGGGAGTTCCATGGTTCGCCACTGTTGTTACGGGCGAAGGTGGAGCGTTCGTTGCTTATCGACAAGTTTCTCAAGCAGGAGGTGACGGACAAGGCGGTGGTTTCCATCGCTGAGGCTAAGGCCTTTTTCGACCAGCACCCCGAGCGCTTCCACATGCCGGAGTCCTTCACATTCCAGAGCATTTCCATTCTGCCTCCGCCCAACGCGAATGCCGCCCGGTTGCAGGAAGCACGCAAGCACGCCGACAATGCGCTGCGCCAAGCCCAGGCCACCAAAAGTCACGAGGAGTTTGGGCTGCTGGCCGAGAAGATTTCCGAAGACGATTTCCGGGTGATGATGGGCGACCACCCGCCTGCGGACCGCTCGAAACTGCCCCCGCTTGTGGTGAAGGCCCTGCTCGGGATGCAGCCCGGCCAAATGAGCGGCATCATCCAGTTTGACGCCGGCGACTACACCATCCTGCGGCTGACCGCGCACCTTCCTGCCGGCTTGCAAAAATTCGAAACGATCCAGGACGCGTTGCGCGAGCAACTGACGAAAGAAAAGACCCAGCAGCTTCGTTCCGCTCTCGCCACTAAGCTGAGCAAGACGGCCAAGATCGCGAAGGCGTAGTGCGGATTTCTCACCACGATGGAACGGTTTTGGGAGCTGTCGGAAGGGCAGGGCTTCGCAGGCTGCGGAAAAATCATCCAATGCTGTCATCGTGAGCCCGTCCGCTGACATCCTGATCCCGCCCTGCGGGAGAAGGATCTCGCTCTGCGGGCTCAGGGTAAACTTCGCGAAGGACCTCTGTAGTTCGCGGTGAGAAATCCAGTGCAGCCTTTGGAAGAAAACGTACGAAGAGTCATAAGTTGTGAGCAAAAACGTCGCTATCCTCGCTGTGTTCATACTGGCGCTTGCCGCGCGCGCGTCGGCGCAGGTGAGCGCCGGCGAGGCCAGATTGAATCTGAACGCCGATATCTCGGCCGGATACGGTGATGACTACTCGAACGTCGCCGGTTCCGACCACAGCATCGCCGGCGCGGGCAACGCCGACTTTTCCGGCTTTTACTACAATCCGAATTTTCTTTCCTTCGATGTTCAACCCTTTTACAACCAATCGCGGCTCAACTCCACTTCTCAGTCGTTGACCGCCGCCAGCGGTGTGAGCGCCAGCGCCAGGGTTTTCAGCGGCAGCGCGTTTCCCGGCTCCATCAGCTATTCCGACACCTATAACAGCACCGGGAATTTTGGCATTCCGGGCCTGACAAACTACACCACGCATGGAAACAATGATGCGCTGGCGGTTAACTGGGGCGTTCACCTGCACAATTTACCCAGTCTGCACTTCAGTTTCTCGAACGCCGATAGCGACTTTTCGGTTTATGGGGCGGAAACGCTAGGAAGGGTGCATACGGATACGTTTTCGGTCACCTCCGCTTATCGAGTTGCGGGCTTCAACCTGAATGGCGGCTATCAGTATACTGCCAACCAGGCCGTCACGCCGGAGTTCCTGGCGGGCGAGTCGCCAGAACAAACCAATTCCGGCACCAATGCGTTTTTCTTCGGCATCGGGCACAACTTGCCATGGAATGGAAGCATTTCCGCATCCGCCACACGATATGACATCAGCACCGATCTCGGCGATACCACCTCCAGCGATAAATATGACACCAGTATCGACACGTTGAATGGCGGGCTCACGTTCGGTCCGTTGCCGCACCTGACTGTGGGGGGGAATACGTATTACACCGATAACCTGGAAGGAACGCTTTACAACGCGCTCCTGACGGCTGGGGTGATCGTACCGCAAAACGAGGCGTTAGAGTCGTCGCACAGTCTGAGCCTGACCGGCTATGCCAATTACGACATGCCGGCGCAACATCTCCACTTTAACACGTTCGCCGAGCACCAACAGCAAACCTACATGGGAAACTCGTTCGCAGACGAGTCCTACAACGGAACCGGCGCCTATTCCAATGAGCTGCTGGGCGGTTCCTTCAACGGCGTCCTGGGATTGACGTGGACTTCCGTCGATACGACCCACGAAAGTCTGCTGGGCGTGAACTCTTCTATCAACTACACGCATCCTATCCAGCGCTGGAACGTGTCGGGCAGCCTCGGTTACTCGCAGGATACCCAGACCGTGCTGATTGCCTATACGACCTCGGGCTACAATTACAACGGCAGCGTGAGCCGCAGGATCCGGCGAAGGTCGTTTTGGGGGGCTTACGCGAGCGGATCGAGGAGCCTGTTGACCGGCCAGCCCGGCTCCGCCAATACCAGCCAAAACTACTCGACCACGCTTTCCCTGCCCCGGTTCAACATGAATGGCACCTACTCGGTGTCCAGCGGGAACGCGCTTTTGACCCCCACGGGCTTGGTGCCCACTCCGGTTCCCCTGCCCGTCGTCAACCCGGCAGGCGTGGTGCTCTACAACGGCAGCGCGTACTCGTTTGGACTCGGATCGAACCCGGTTCACGGGCTGGAACTCACCGCCACTTACGCCAAGGCCCTGAGCGGAACGAACAGTAATTCGACGCTCTCCAACAACAACACTGAAAACATGTATTTTCTTATGACGTACCATTTGCGCAAGCTGAACTTCCAAGCGGGGTACAGCAGGTTGGTCCAGGGATTCAGCGTTACCGGAGCTCCGCCGACGATGGTTGGCTCATTCTACGCGGGAGTTTCGCGATGGTTCAATTTCTTCTGACCGATCGCTACCAAGACACCAACGAGAACCAATAAGGCAAAGAGCCGAATAAGAGACAATGATCACCACCCATTCACAAAGGGAACCAGGTCTTAGGTTACGGGGAACAGGTAACAGGGGAAAGCGCTCGGTTTTTCCGTTTCACTTTATTCTCTTGGTGTCTTTGTGTCTTGGTGGTTTATGCCTCTCTCCCGGTGTCGCGGTGGCGGGGTCGAAAACAAAACCGGCAGGGCTTGTAATGGTGCCGGAATTAGAGCTGGAGGGCGGACGCAAGCTCCGGTACGAAGGCAGCGTCAGCTCGGAGAAAGAAGTCAAAACCAAGCATAGCTTCTGGAGCCGTCTGCTCGATGCGGTGGCGGGCGAACCCGACTTTCACGCCCTGATCACCCCCTACAGCGTGGCGACTGATTCAGAGGGCCGCATCATCGTGACGGACCCGGGCGCGTCCGGCATTCACATCTTTGACTTCGAGCAGCACAAATACAAGTTCATTTCGCGCCAAAGGGACAAGGACGGCCTCGATTCGCCGCAATGCGTTGCCGTGGATTCCGCCGACAACATCTACGTGACCGACTCTAACGCGGGCAAGATCTTTGTCTTCGACTCCAACGGTAAGTTTCAGCGGGTCATCGGCAGCGTGAAGGGTGAAGGGTATTTCAAACGGGCAACCGGAATCGCGGTTGATTCCCCAGCCCAGCGAATCTATGTGACGGATACCTTGCGCAACCAGGTCTGGGTGCTCGACATGCAGGGCACTGTCTTGCAGAAGATCGGCTTGCCCGGTACGGGCGAAGGACAATTCAATTTTCCCACCGAATTGCGGCTGGACGGCCAGGACTTGCTCGTTGTTGACGCCATGAACTTCCGCGTGCAGGTCCTGGATCGTTCCGGGAAGTTCCAATACGCCGTGGGGCAAGTGGGCGGTGATTTGGGCTCTATGTTTCGGCCGAAAGGAATCGCTCGAGATTCAGAGGGGCACCTCTACGTGGTCGATGGGCTGAGTGGGATGGTGCAGGTCTTCGACCGCCAAGGACAGCTTCTCTATTACTTCGGGCAGAAGGGTTCGGGGTTCGGAGAATTTCAGTTGCCTGCTGGTTTGTTTATCGATCGCAACGACCGCGTGTTTGTAGTCGATTCTTACCATCGGCGTGTTCAGGTTTTTCAGTACTTCGCGCAGGGGAAGCAATGATCACCACCAAGACACCAAGACACCCAGGAAAACCTGGAAGCCAGAGAAGAAGGAATATGTTTTCTTTGTGCCTTAGTGCCTTGGTGGTGATCTTTCTCGGTCTCGCCGGCGCCGCGCTGGCGCAGACACAGACGCAGACACAGGGAGATGTGATCGGCATGCATGACCTGTCGCCGCACGGTACGTCGCCGGTTAAGGGGACGCTGTCCGGTTCCTGCCTGTATTGCCATGCTCCGCATTCAGGCTTGAATGGCAGGGCCGGCGTCGCTCCAACTCCGCTTTGGAACCAGAAGCTCTCCAGCGTCAAGTCCTACACGGTTTACACAAGTACCTCAATGGCTAACACCGCCAACCCCTCACCGCCCCTGGGCACGGACAGCACCCTCTGCCTGAGTTGCCACGATGGTACGGTGGCGGGGTCGCCGGGAGCGTTGGTCGCTTATGACAAAGTTCCAATTACGGGGCAGATGAATTCAGCGGACGTGTTTGGAACAAACCTCTCCGCCATGCATCCCGTCAGCTTTAACCTTCCACTGAAGGCGAAAGCGAATGATTTGGTCCAGTCCTTGACCAGCAACCCGCCTTCGACTGCCGATACAACCGGGGCCGTGCGGCTCATCAACGGGAATGTCGAGTGCACTAGCTGCCACAATCCGCACGTGCAGAAAATCGATCCGAACAATCCGAAGTTCCTGGTCATCGATAACTCGAAGAGCGCGCTCTGCCTGGCCTGCCACAGTACTATCCCCACCGGATTGGGGGCGGGTCTGACCACCCCACAATCAGCCGGCCTGAGTGCGTTGCGCGCGGTGGGAACGCCCCTTGCCGCCAGCACCGCGGTGAGCAAAACCAATCCGCTGGCAGAATGGTCGACGAGCATCCACGCCATCGCATCGAACCGGGTACCAACCCAGGTAACCCTTGAAACCGCCATGATGACCTCGAGAGGGAGTGCCACGAGCAACGTGCAAGCATCGCTGGGAAATTACGGCACAGTGGCCAAGAATGGCTGTTCGTCGTGCCACGCGCAGCATAACGCCCAAGGGGGGAACTCGTTGTTGCGCGCCGCTGACGACCAGGCCTGCGTCGTTTGCCACAACGGCAGCTCGAATACGTCTCCCCCTACCCCCAATGTCCTTGCGGAAACGGTCGCGCCTAAATATGGGCACGCGTTTTCACCAGGGAATAGCCCTCACCTCCCGCATGAGGCCGTGCTGCTGAATCAAAACCGCCACGTTACCTGCGTGGACTGCCATAATGCGCATTCGACCAACCGGGTCGGGACCTTCCCCGCTGCGCCCGCTATCCGTCTTTCGCAGGCCCTGGTTATGGGGGTTAGTGCCACGGACGGCACGACTGTCATCAACCCCGCCAGCAACCAATATGAGAATTGTCTGCGCTGTCATGGCACGAGCACGGGCAAGCTGGCCAAAGCCATTTATGGCTATTTGCCCGTACGGGCGGTTGCCGCCAGCGACCCTCTAAATGCTATTCCGCAATTCAGCACTTTTGCGACGTCGAGTCATCCGGTGTTCCACGATCGAACCAGCACGCTTCCGCAACCCAGCCTCCGTTCTAACATGCTGAACCTTGACGGTATGACAATGGGGCGCAGCATGGGCACGAGCATCCTGTGTACGGACTGCCACAATAGCGACGACAATCGGGAATTCGGCGGCAACGGACCGAACGGTCCCCATGGATCAATTTTTGCGCACATCCTGGAGCGCCGATATGAATTCAGTCAGGCGGGAGCTCCCGGCATGCCCGTTACAAACCTGTTCCCGAACCCCAGCTTAAGCGCCCAGGGCGGCCCCAGCGGCGGCCCCTATGCTTTGTGCGCCAAGTGCCACGATCTCACCCAGATCCTGAATAACACCAGCTTCAGCGAACACGCCCGCCACGTTAAGGACGGATTCTCGTGCTCGGTATGCCATACGGCCCACGGGATGGGCGCACAATCGGGCACCATTTCGGGCGAACGAATGGTGAATTTTGATGTCAGGGTAGTCGCCCCAAACGGCGGGACTCCGATCTCCTACAACCGTGCGGCGAACACCTGTAGTCTGGTCTGCCATAATCACCCCCATCAATCCCGGTTGGCTGCCGGCGTTGCGAAACGCTGACATCTAAACATCCGTTATTGAACCTGGCGCCGGTCATTGTTATGATGACGCTGCCCTGCACCCGGGCTCGAGTCCACCCGGCGCAGGCACCGGGCCCGCAAAGGCCGCGGCAACTCGGTCGGGGAGCTACGATGGCGGAGCAGTGGAGCCGGAGGAATTTCTGCCTGGCGTTGGGCACGCTGAGCGCCGGGGCAAGACTCAGCAGGGCGGAGGCCGGGGTGGTGTCCTTACCGTTCAAATTGGGCGTCATTACGGATGAAATAGCTGAAGACCTCGGCCAAGCGCTTGACTTTATTGCCAGCTACTCGTTGGCTTACTGCGAATTGCGCGAGATGTGGGGCAGGAACATCATGCATCTTAACCCCGCCGAACTGGACCGTGCCAAACAGTTGATCGAACGGCATCGATTGAAGGTCTCTGAGATCGGTTCGCCGATTTTCAAATATCATTTGCCCGGGATGCCCTCTCCGCACGCCAATATGAATGACACCTTCAATGCCGCTGACTTGACGGATAAGGGCACAGAGAATCTCCTGCGCGAGGTGTTCAAGCTCGCCCGATTCTTCGACACTTCAAAGGTGAGAGTCTTTAGTTATTGGAGAGTGGAGGAACCGGAAGAGGCTTTCCCCCACGTCCGCGAGAGCCTGGCCAAAGCAGCCGCACTTGCAGCTCAGAACAAGATCACTCTGCTCCTTGAAAATGAGCACGAATGCAACGTGGGGACTGGGAAAGAGCTGGGCCGGATGCTTCGGGAAATCAATTCGCCCTACTTGCGGGGCATGTGGGACCCTTGCAACGCAGCCAGGCTCGGCGAGGTTCCCTACCCCGACGGGTATCGCCAAGTCCGCGGACTTTTCCGGCACATGCACATTAAGGACATAAAGAAAGACCCCACCACAGGAGAGCTTCAGCGTGTTCCTGTCGGTAAAGGTATGATTGATTTCCGCGGGCAGTTCAAAGCCCTGCGCGACGACGGCTATGATGGGACGATGTCCCTGGAGACCGGCTACTCGCGCCCGGATGGAAATAAGGTGGAAAGCACGCGCGAGTGCCTGGAGGGATTGTTCAGGGTATTGAAATCGGTCAATGCAAAGAAGTCGGAAGTCAGGAGCCAGAAGTCAGAAGGCCTCCCTCGCCTGTAGTAACATCTTATCGATGTTCGCCTTTTCCAGGTGAGGCGACTTTTGCTTCGGATTCCTGACTTCTGGCTCCTGACTTCTTTCTTGTCACTTGTCGCTCGTCACTTCTCATATGTTCTCATCCCGTACCCATTGGCGACTCACTCCGAATCGGCTTTCGAAAGAGATTGAAGACCTGCGGCGTAGAGGGCTTCCGCTTCTTGACCTGACTGAATCGAACCCCACGCAGTGCGGGTTCGCTTTCAATACGCAGGCCATCTTCGAGGCGCTCGCAAATCCACGGGCGCTTTCTTACCAGCCCGACCCCCGCGGCTTGCTCGTGGCGCGCCAGGCGGTGGCAAGCTATTACGCCGAGCGCGGGATCACGCTTGATCCGGAGCAGATCTTCCTGACCACAAGCACCAGTGAAGCTTATTCCTACGTCTTCCGCCTTCTCGCCGACTCGGCTGACACGGTCCTGGCGCCACAGCCCAGCTACCCCCTTTTTGACTTCCTGGCAGGATTGAACGATGTTCGGGTTATCCCTTATCCCCTGATTTACGACCAAGGCTGGCAGATTGATTTGCCCACGATTGAAAAACGCCTGGAGGCTCGCACCCGCGCCATCCTGGTGGTCCATCCCAACAATCCCACAGGGTCATTTGTGCGGCGGCGCGAGCTTGCCGAGCTTCTCGCTTTCTGCCAGGGGCAGGGCGTGGCCCTCGTGGCCGACGAGGTCTTTGCCGACTATGCATGGGAGGCGGACCCGCAGCGCGTGGTGAGCCACGCCGCAGCCACCGAAGCGCTCACCTTCACGCTGAGCGGCCTCTCGAAAATCTCCGCCTTACCGCAGATGAAGCTTGCTTGGCTGGTGGTGAACGGACCTCCGCAACTTTTGCAAAGTGGCCTGGCGCGCATGGAGATTATCGCCGACACCTACCTCTCCCTGAGTGCGCCCCTGGCGCTGGCATTACCAGAGTTGCTTGAAACACGCCGATCCCTTCAGCCGCAGATACTGGAGCGAGTGACGTCCAATCTTAAGTTGCTCGACACTCGACTCGCTTCCGCCCAGCCTGTAAGCCGGCTGGTGGTGGAAGGGGGATGGTATGTGATTTTGCGGCTTCCCTCGATTCGAACGGACGAAGAGTGGGCGATGGACCTTGCCAGCCAAGACTGCGTGCTCGTTCATCCGGGCCATTTCTACGACTTCGGCTCGGAGGGGCATTTGGTGATAAGCCTGTTGACCCAGCCGGAGGTCTTTGAAGAAGGGATAGCGAGAATCCTCAAGCGTGTGGCTAATTCCGCCTGAGGTCCCTCAATGATGAAACAATCCAGTGCGCGAAGAGAATTCTGGTGCTGTCCTAATTTGACTGGTGGCGCTGGTCCCGCCAAGCGCGGGAGCAGCACTTGCCGACCCTCCGCTGCGCTCAGGGCAGACTCTAAAGATCGGCGCTACGCCGAAAATCGGACACCACCAGCATTCTCGTCTGCGTGCATTCCCCGGCTTCTCGTGGTCGTCCTGGTTTGTTGCGCGGCGTTTTCAAGCGGGTGCAGGCGGCGGCCCGCCCCACCGAAGGCCTACGCCGCCTTCGTCGTCAACCAGCAAAGTTCGACTCTCGCCGAAGTTAATCTGGCGAAATTCCGCGTGCTGGCAACGGTGGCTGTAGCACCCGGTCCTGAACGGGTGTGGGTGAGGCCGCAGCGCCAGGAATTATGGGTGGTATCGGCCTCGGGTGAAATCAGCGTAGTGGAATTCCCCGCGCTGCGGGTTGTGAAGACCCTTCGCCTTGGGGAAGGCGCGCGTGACCTTGCCTTTTCATCGCAGGGGCGCGCGGCTTTCATCCTCGAGCCGGCAAAAGGACAAATCGTTTTCATCGACCCGGAAAACTACAAGGAAACTACTCGCCTCAATTTGGGCACGCCGCTCACCGACCTCGCCTTGACGCCCGACGGCAAAACGCTTGTAGCCTCTTCCCAAGCTACGGACCGGCTCTTTTTTGTGAAAGTGGACGATCATAAGGTGCTTGGTTCCGTCAAAGTTGGCAAAGCTCCTGGTCCTATGGTTATCCTCCCCAATAGCTCCAAGGTTTTCGTTTGTGACACGGAAGAAGGAGCCATATCCGCCGTAGACTTGACCACACAGCAGCTCCTTTCCAACATCGAAATCGGCATTCGGCCCGGCCCTATGATACTCAAGCCGGATGGCGGAGAGCTTTTTGTCTTCGAGTATGAAGGGACCAGCATGGTCATCGTGGACGCCGACCAGGACAACGTGGAACAAAACTACCCCACTGGCCATAACCCGGTGGCGGGAGTGTTTCAGCAAAACCCGCTGGTCCTATACACCGCCAACGCCGGTGACGGCTCCGTGATGGCCCTGGACGTTCAGAACCGCATCCTGTTGGCGGCAGTCCACGTCGGAATCGAGCCCCGCGCCCTGACGCTCACTCCCGACGAACGATTTCTGTTGGTGGTGGACACCTCCGCCTCGACGCTGGCGGTGCTTCAGGCAAACCCCGCAACACTGCTCACCACGTTCCCCGTTGGGGCCAAACCCGTGGACGTAGTGGCTCCCGGCTGGCTAGTCGAAGGGCAGTGATGAGTGCCGAGTGACGAGATCGAAAGATCGGGAGATCGGCAGATCGGATGATCGGGCCAACCCGCTGCTGTGGGCGCTGACCCGATAACCCGACCCCCAGATGCCCCGATCCGCTAAGAGCGTAGGCTGCTGAGCCCAAGAAAGCATTTGCGCATATCGTTGCCTCTGTGGGGTTCACCCGATCTCCCGATCACCCGATCCCACCCTTTACCAGCTAATAAGATCATCAGTCGGCCTGAGAGACAGCCAGCCCTCTTGAGGAATGGCCTGGAGCGGCAGCGAGTTCGCCCAAATTGAAACCTGCAATCGAATTAGCTGGTGTGGCTCATATCCCAGCAGGCTGTAATCCAAGCGCAACTCGAAGATCCGCTGGAAGGCTACCTGAAGCCGGTCGCCCGACGCCTGCGGGACAAGCAGCGGCTCCTCGTCTTTCCACAAATTCAATCCGGTCAAGCCGGTCGGGCCGATCAAGGCGTGGATACGAGCGTGGCTGTGGTCGACCACATTCACTCGAACTTTAAATTCAGGGTGGTCCTTCAGAAATGCCTCACTGAGATCCAGGCGAAGGAAAAGGGCCTCTGGGCTGAATCCGTAGTAAAGCGCATCCCAAACCCTTGTGGCCCCATGCATGGAGCCGGAGCGTGGGTCAGGCAGATAGAGGCCTGCGCCTAACCACTCGAAGTAGTTGGTGACCACGCCGTCGATGCGCGGATGGATAAGCCCCGTAGGCGGAACGCTAAATGCAGTCGAGCGCGGGTGCTTGATAGGTTCCGCCAGCTCGTCTGCGGGAACACCGCCCAGCATCCTGTAAAGGTTACTGAGGTGGGTGCGGTAAAGCAGATCGAACTCTTCGTCGTTCGCGGTGGAGTGTTCCGGACCGTACCACCAACACCAATCACTGCCCTCGGCAACCCACAACTCCTGTTGCGCGAGCGTGGCATTCTTTTCCTGGGCTTTGCTGCTGTTCTGAGCGTAAAAAACGCGCGCCTCCGAAAGCAAGTCCCAGGCGCGATTGTCTTCCTCCGCTCCAATCCAAACGTCAAAATTGGCGCCGATCCAAGACCCGGGGTGCACATGGCTCAGAAGCCCAGGATCTGTAACCCGCAAGGCCTCGGTGGCGGTCACAGTCTTCAGTTCAGGGTCAGAAGCCAGCCGGCCGTAGAAGCTCTTAAGGAATTCCCTGCCGTTTTCCGGGTAGTACTCCCAAGCGTTTTCGCCGTCCAGAATAACCGATATCACAGCGGGTTTACTCGATGTGCTGCGGCTTGCCGCTTTGATACGTTGGTGAAGATCAGCCGCCGCGGCGTGCGGATCCATACGTGAGTAGACGAAGCCCACCAAGTCAGAAAGCTGGCGGTCGCGAAAAAAGATGGAGATATTGCGTCCTTCTGATGAGAAAACGTGTGGCCGGTAGAGCTCGGCACCTCCCTCCACGGTCCCATCGCTTCGCCGGTTGAACTCCATCTGACGCGAGCGCCCCAGCACGCCCTCGTCTGTTGCCGTCCACTCGAAGCCCTCCTCGGCGGCCAGACGCAGGACCTCGTCCGAGACACTTCCCTCGCTGGGCCAGAGTCCGCGCGGCTTGCTGCCGAAAACTTCCTGATGGAGTCTGATCGCAGCACGGAGTTGCTCGCGGGCATCCTCAGGGTGCTGAAAGTGGCGGCGCGGCAAACGGACTCCAGGGTGAGATTCCACCGCGATGTTAGTGTCGCAAAGCAGGGGAAGGATGGGATGGTAGAAAGGCGAGGTTGAAATCTCAATCTGCCCGCGCTCACTGGCAGTCCTGTATTCATCAAGAACTCTCTTGAATACCTCCACTTCCTTCAGGTGAAGCAAAGACTTATCGTCTTCGTTATAGCCCCGTTCTTGCGCAATGAGCTTTCTGATTTGGGGGTCACCTTCAAGGTAGATTTCGTCAAACCAGGCGAGTTGTGAAAGCACTTGCAAGTCGAGCAGGTCGTGCGGCGAGAAGAACCTTCCAGCCGTGGCGGGGTCGGTAGTTCGTGACTTGTCCCACAACTCGCGAAAACGCGGATAGCGGCTGAGAAGGTTTTCATGGTTGAGCTGGAAGGCGCTTTCCAGGAGAAACTGGCGGTCATCACCGGTAAGCTTTTCGACCGGCTTGAAGGCAACTTCATAGCCGCGCTCCACCGCGGTTTGCTGCGCATAGTCCTGAACTTGTACCACCAGCGAAGGAACCAAGTTGAAAGTCAGGTGGAGGGAGGGGAATTCCCGCAGGATCGCCACCATCCCGAAGTAATCCTTCAAAGCGTGCAGGCGCGCCCAAGGCATGGTGTACCGGCCTTGCGCCAAATCCTTGTAAAAGGGCTGGTGCATGTGCCAAAGCAGCATCAAATAGGTTTGGGGCATGGCATTAAGGAACAGTTCCTTTGCGGCGCTGAAATCGGTGTGTTAGCATGAATTGAGGGCGGCATCAAGGACTTCATTTCAGGTCCCACGTTCCGCCCCCGCCAGGACCTATGCGGATACTTACCCGCTATATTCTCAAAGAAATCTCTTCTCACTCCCTGCTGGGACTGCTGGTCTTCACTTTCGTAATCTTCATTCACCACCTGGGGCATCTGCTCGAGCTCGTGGTGCGCCACAATCTGCCGCTCCCTGAAGTGGTGACGCTATTCCTGCTGCCGATTCCAGGCATCCTCGTGCTCACGGTTCCCATGGCCGTCCTGGTGGGAACGCTTATTGGCCTCAGCCGCATGGCGGCGGACGGCGAGGTCATCGCTGCCCGAGCCTCGGGGATGGGGCTCTCCCAGTTCGTCCGGCCCGTACTGCTTTTCGGCTTTGCGGGGTGGGCACTCACCCTGTGGATGAGCCTGTTCCTCTCGCCCCAGGCACTCCGGAAACTCACTCGCATGGAAGCAGGGCTAAAAGCCAGCCAAGTGTCGTATGAGATCCAACCGCGCGTGTTTATCGAGCAATTCCCCAATTTGCTTCTTTACTTGGAGGATGTAACCGGCTCTCGTTCCCGGTGGCGGGGCGTCTTCATTGCGGACACCACTCAGCATGACCAAGTCAAAGTAACCTTAGCGGAAAGCGGGATGCTTGTCAACGAAGCCGCCAACGACCGGCTGGTGATCCACCTGGCTCAGGGGATGACTCATGAAATCGACCCGCAGAATCCCGCACAGTATTCGGTGATCACGTTTACGGATACGGACATCCCGGTGCCGCTCGACCGGGGGTCGGCCTCGGGCGGCGAAAGCCAGTCCCCTCAAATGCTCTCAGTACACCAACTGATGAAGCAGGCGCGCGGCAGCCCCCGCGAACGCCAAGCCGCGCTCGTGGAACTCCATTATCGGTTCGCTCTGCCTGTCGCCAGCTTGGTTCTGGCGCTGGTGGGGATATCAGTGGGCCTCTCCACCCGCAAGGGCGGCAAGGCGGTGGGGTTGATCCTAACCATTGTGCTGGTCTTCATCTACTACATCATCATGGCCTTCGGCCGCAGTTTCGCCATGCAAGGACGCCTCCCTCCAGTCATCGGGCTCTGGTTTGCCAACGTTATTTTCACGGCCGCCGGGGTTTTGATGCTCGCCCAGCTTCGCAGCCTGCGCTCGCGGCTCCAGTTCCTGCAGGACTGGATGGACGATCTGGAACACTGGTGGCAAACTCGGCAAGTCCGCAAGCGGCACGGACGATTCTCCGAGCCGCCTTTGAAGCCCCGAACCCCCGGAAGCCGAATCTTTCAGATCCTCGACGTTTACATTATCCAGGGCTGGGTTTTCTATTTTTTCATCCTGCTGGTTACGTTCACGGGCATTTACATTATTTTCGACTTCTTCCAGCTTCTGGGTGATATGGTCCGCAACCACGCTTCGGCAGGCGTGGTCCTGGAATATTACCGCTTTCTTCTCCCCCAAGTTATCTACTTGATGCTGCCGCTCAGCATCCTCGTCGCCACCCTGGTCAACTTCGGCCTGCTCACCAAATCCAACCAGATTACCGCCATCAAAGCCGCCGGGGTAAGCCTTTACAGGCTTTCCTTGCCCGTGCTGCTGGTCGCCATTGTTCTGAGCATCGGCATGTTCTTCCTTTCCGATGATTTCTTGCCGCAGACCAACCAGCAGCAGGATGCGTTGCGGAATCAGATCAAGGGGAAACCCCCACAAACGTTCTATCGCCCTGAAAGGCAGTGGATTTTTGGGCAATCGGATCGCATTTACAACTACAGGTTCTTTGACCCCGATAAGAACGTTTTCGCTGACCTCGCTTGCTTCGAGTTCGATCCTCAAACCTTTCGTCTTACCCGTCGTATTTACGCCGCCCGGGCATTCTGGGAACCGCCCATCCGAGGCTGGGTGCTCGAAAACGGGTGGGTGCGGGACCTCAAGGGGGACCGGGTTGATAATTACCTGCCCTTTTCGGTGGACACCTTCACCGAGATGACGGAGGAGCCCGCCTATTTTAAGAAGGAAGTGAGACCTTCCGAACAGATGAGCGCTCTGGAATTGCGGCGTTATATCAGCGAGCTAAGCCAGAGTGGGTTTGATGTAGTCCGCCTCTCCATCCAGCTCTACCGGAAGTTTTCCTACCCCCTGATTGCCTTCGTCGTGGCCCTGATTGGTATTCCCTTCTCCTTCACTACCGGTAGCAAGGGTGCACTCTCCGGCGTCGCCCTCAGCATCGGCATCGCTATTCTCTATTGGTCGATCTCCAGTTTGTTCGAAGCCATGGGAAACCTCAGCCAATTACCTCCCCTGGTCGCCGCCTGGTCCCCGGATGTTCTCTTCGGGCTGGCGGGATCGTACCTGCTGCTGCGCGTGAAAACGTGAAAGACCGGCCGCTCGCACTCAAATCAGCCACTCACAACCGTCGTTCTGTACCTTGCGGAATCACTGGGTCTGCTGGCGCCAAATCACCATCTTTTTCCCTCAAGGCGTGGTAAAATCTGGTTGCGCCTTTTTGTTCCTATGTGGTTGGCGTTTTACGACGGTTTGTTTAGCGGATTGGGACGGAACAGTGCTTTCTAATTTGCGAATTTGGCTTGAACGTTTCACGACTCAGTCATAAGGAATTTCCTGATCTGGGAATTTGCTCTGCACGAAGTGCTTTTGAAATCTATATTTGAGGTGCAAAATGAGCCATCGCTGGTCACGACGGGATTTCCTCCGGACTTGTTCTATCGCGGCTGTAGGAGCCGGATTGGGTCTGCCCAAGACAGGTTTGGGGAGTCTGGGCACGTCCGTTCGCGGGTACACCCGTGGAGGGATGGAGTACCGGCGACTGGGCCAAACTGACCTCTTTATTTCCCTTTTGGCATTCGGTTCTCACACTGATCCTTCTTTCAAGCGTCAACAGGGAGACAGGTTTGTGCTTAACGAGGAAGGGCAAGCCATACGCGACAGGCAGGTCGCGCGTGCCCTTGACCTCGGCGTAAACATGGTGGATACATACGAAAATGAAGGGCAATGGGAGCCGGTTGCGCGCCTCGCACGCACGCGCCGGAATAAGGTGTTGGTTTCAGTATGCCGTCAGTTTTCGCAGTTTGTCGGCGACGACATCGATCAAGCCGCAAGGTTATTCGGATACGTGGATTTATACCGAATTTACCCCGGGGAGGGGCCACGTGTGGATGGGAAAATGCTGTTGGACTGGGATGTGCTGCGCAAGGCCAAGGAATCAGGTAAGGTGCGGACCATCGGGATATCCACTCACAGTGAAGAGCTGATGTCAAACGCCCTGGAAGAGCTCGAAGGGTTGGACTACATAATGTTTCCATACAATTTCATACACGCTCGTGTGAACTACAGCAAATTCCTCCCCGCCGCCCAAAGCAAGGGGGTTGGTCTGATAGCTATCAAACCATTGGCCTGTGGGTCAATCGTGACTCTGGACCCACACGCACAGTCAGGGTCGAAACCGCAAGAAACGCGTATCGAACTCTACCAAAAGAACAATCGCGCGATTTTGCCTGCGGTAGCGGCCGAGCTGACCAAGAGCCTTCACCGCCTCCCCGACGAAACTCTCTGCCAAGCCGCTTTGCGGTTTGTCTACTCCCAGCCTTTTATAACCACGGCGATGACTGGCATGTTTGAAGACTTTACGTTGGAGGATAACTACAAGGCCTTATGTCGATATTCAGAGTTAACTCACGAGGAAGTTGCGGCACTGACGGCCGCGAAGAGGTGGGCAGAAATTCAAGGACCGAATTGGTTACCCCCGCATTACCGCTGGCTGGACGAGCGCTGGCGCGCCTGAGTATGACGGTGGCGGTGCTGCTCTTCCCCCTGTACCTTTGGTCCCAGGCAGGGTTGAATCAAGCGGGTGTTTGTGCCCGGTGTCACGTTGTTGAGTCGCTGGAGTGGGGGATTTCCGGGCATGTCAAGGCCAACACTAATTGCCAATCCTGCCACGGATTGAGCCGAGGCCACGTCGCCAACGAACGCGACGAGGTGAAGCCGGACCGGATTCCACACGGGGCAGCTATCGCAGGCCTGTGCAGCACCTGCCATGCTACAGGATGTCCGAAGACGGGCAAGACTGCATCCTGCGAGAATTGCCACCACGTTCACGCCTTGGTAGACCCAACCCAAACCACAACTGGCAAGAATGACGACCTGATGAAGCTCTTCGCACGCTGGGAGCAGTTTCAGGACAAAATGAAAGAGGGAGCGGACCTTGTGGACCACCGCAACTGGAGCGCCGCGCGGGAAGACTTCAGGGCGGCTCTCAAGTTGATGCCAGGAAACCCGCTTGCCACTGCCAAGTTGGAGTTGTGTGAGCACCGGCTGCATCCGAGTTTATCGGGTTTTGAAATCGTCGGGAATCGTCTTGATTCTGGAAGCGGGCTGCCGAAAGAAGTGAAAATATCCGGCCTGGGTGTCCCGATGCTCCTGGTCCCGGCTGGCCAATGCGATATAGGCTCGGATAACCTCCCGGGTGCGCAGCCAGTGAATACCGTGCACGTTGAAGCCTTTTATATGGGCAAATACGAGCTCACTCAGGCCCAATGGAAGGCCCTCATGGGCACGAACCCAAGCCTGCACAAAGGTGACGACCTCCCCGTCGAGGGGATATCGTGGCTAGCGTGCCAAGCCTTAGTGAAAAAGCTGAACGAGCAAATCCCTGGAGGAGGGTTCCGCCTGCCCACCGAAGCAGAGTGGGAATATGCTTGCCGAGCTGGGTCGAACCAACCCTTGACGTCCACCGAGTTGCTGCGGTTGGCGTGGTTTCGTGAGAATTCTGTGCAGCAATCAGGCGCACCTCACACCCTTTTAGAAGTGGATGCATTGGCGCCCCGGCCGGTAGGCATGAAGGAGCCGAATCCCTGGGGATTATTTGATATGTACGGGAACGTCTGGGAGTGGTGTTCGAGCCTCCTGAAACCTTATCCGTACGACGCTGCTGACGGGCGTGAATCTCTTACTGCGCAGGGTCTTCGCGTTTTGCGTGGGGGCGGATTTGCCGATCCAGCGGAGACACTTGACCCGGCCCTGCGCCATGGCGAGCGCCCGGAGCGTGAGTATCGTTGGAACGGACTCCGGCTGGCGCGCAGCGTGCCTCACGACGTTTCGGACCAAAACTCGGCAGGCAGATGACAGTATCTTGGGTTGACCTCCGAAGGACCAGGTGACAGAACCCTCGGCACAATTTTTGCGGCGCAAGGTCCGGCACGGTTGACTGCGGAGGGGAGGAACATCGAGTCGCGCCTCGTGCTGGAGCCGAAAGTGAGGAGGGCGCCTGAAATGGACGAGGCGTTCGTCCCAGTGCGAAATCATACACAGGCACCCTTACTACTTCCTCGTTGAGTCCCGCCGCGTGAAGGGTCGCCCCCCCCTGGTCCTCCGCCTAGCTGGGCTCGTCCGACACGTTGCTTCGACGCCCGCGGTCCTCCCCTTCGTTCCCCTCCGCGCTCGCCTCGCCCATTTCGACGGGGTCGAGGCCCAGCCGCGTGTTCTCGTTGCCGACTGCCGGCGTGCCAAGCACTGGAGCCTTTCTGGATTAAAGGCAGCAGATACGAAAAATCGATACCTGCGTCGCCCGGCTCTATGGTAATGTTGGCTTGTCATGGTCCCAGACGTCGCGGCACCCCCCCAACACTCGAAGCGCGTGGAGGCTTGGGTCTATGCTGTCTTGAATCCCCTCATCGAAAACCTGGGGCGGGAGATTTTCCTGCTGAGCAAGGGGAATCTGAGTTGGCGCTTCTACTCAAGGAAGTGCGAGTACATTCATCCAACTTCCGACTACATTGGCATTTCTCAACGGCCCAACTACGAGGATTTTATTGCCGACCCACTGAACCAGGGTTTCCGGGAAAAGTTCGAGGGCCATGACCGTGCGCTCACTAGATTGGAATCAAGCGCGAGCCGGTTCTCGGATGGCCTGATGCGCTCCAACCTGTTTCTGAAGCAGATGAAAGACTCACTGGAAGAGTACGAGTCAAACGCTGGCACCAATCCTCTGTATCCGTATAACGAGTCGATGAGAGAAAGCCTTCCTAGGGCAGTCGCTGAATTCCTCGTCAATCGGATAGACGTTCTGCCGGATCATTACATGACGCAGAAGTTTTGGGAGGAGTACCGAGGTAAGTTTGACCTCTCAGCGCAAGACTTCGAAGCCTACGGTCAACGCCAGTCCTTCCAAGGCCTCGCAGAAGCGCGTGCTGCCCACAAGGACTTTTCCGACAAGCTGCTGCACGATTTGGTGAGCCATCGTCAGTTGCTCTGCCGCACGTACGACATTCCCGCCGCCCCAATTCCCGTAAACAGAAGCGTAAGCCACCGTGCGGATGCCTTCATCGTCTAGAACGACAGACAAGCGCAAGCTCCTGATTCTTGACACAGGGCCCATCCGCGAGATGGTAACGTTTCGTGCCGTTGAACTATATGGGTTCGAGCGGCTGCGGGATGACTTGCAGCTTATCAGGGATACTGACTCTTACGGCCGGTGCAGTAGATTCATCGCATCCTTCACGAGAAAGACAACCAGCGCCTCCGTCGTCGCGGAGCTGAATTATTGGATACGGAAAACTGAACCTTCAGGTCAAGAGAGGCTTTGGATTCGCGTCTATGAAGAGTTTCGGGAAATGGCCATGGACGAGGAAGTTGTGAGACTAGTGGAAATGGCGTCCCTTGGCGAGACGGGGCTTGCATTGTTGACGAGGCTTGGTCCTGTGGATGTAAGCCTAATGGGACTCGCGAGGCTCCATGCCAAGGACGGCCCGCTCCTTTTGACAACGGACGACGCGCTTTGTCGCGAGTGCGAGCGAGCGCGAGTCCACGCGTCCCACCTGCGGGACGTAACGTTGATGGTGCGTTGAATGAGAGTCCGGTCTCTCCACAGCCAGGCCGTGCTGATTCGATCTGCAAGCAACTAGGGGGGTGCCGTATCCCGCTCGGAAGGGGATGCGGCGCCACCACTTGCCATTTCACTTCAAGTTCATGGGCTTGCCCCTAAAACAGCACCTTCAGCGCAAACTGAATCTGCCGCGCCGGAAAGGTGCTGCGGATGGTTCCAAATGCCGCATCGGAGATGTTGGAATCCGGAATGCCCAGGTTGGTGTGATTCAGGGCGTTGAAGTACTCCGACCGGAACTGGAGCCGCAGGTTTTCGCGGATGCGGAAGAACTTGTCCACGCCGAGGTCCCATTGCCAAAAGTCGGGGCCGCGGAAAGAGTTGCGGCCGACATTGCCGAAGGGGTCGCTGGCCGGGGGAGTCGTGAAGGTATAAAGACCGTAGTAATGGTTGATTTGGTCATGGACTCCGCCGGGGTTGGGGACCACATTGGGGCGCATGATAGCCTCGCCGCGATAATCGGGGATGCGGCCCGTGACGTCGTTCGTCGCCGAGGGTGTGTAGGCCACATCCAGCGGGGTTCCGGAATTGGCGGTATTGATGGTGTCGACCTCCCAGCCCCCGAGAATCCCATCAACCACGGAATTCCAAGAAGAGCCGAACTTCCGCCCCTGGCCGAAAGGCAGTTCATAAACAAAGCTCGTAGTGTTGATGAACTTCGCATCCAGGCTGGAGGGACTGCGCTCGTTGGACAGGTCGTAAATGTTCTGCACGTTGGCCGCGTAGTAGCCGGAACCGTATTCCAGGGCTTGCTCTGAGTTGGTGAGGGACTTGGACCAGGTAAACGACCTGATTGCTGGTGGAGTAGGCGTTGTTGTCAACGCCGTCCAGGAGGAAGCTGTTATAGGTGCTGCGCATGCCGTTGACGTTGAATGCGCCCTCGCGCGGAGGAACCGCGTAAGCGTAGATGGACCGGTGGACGTTGGTGGTCAGCAGCGCCAGGTCGGAATAATTGCGTCCATTCAGCGGCAGATCGACGATCTGCTGGGTGTTCACCACCTCCCCATGTTCGCTCGAATCGGTATCGAGAGTCGCGGCCGCTCCCGTGACCTCGACGGATTGTGTTACCGCACCCACCTGCAAGGCGGCATCGACACGTTGGCGAGCGTTGACATCAACCCGCACATCTTTGGTCGTGAACTTCTCAAACCCGGTTTTTTCTACCGCCAGGCTGTAGCGGCCCACCTTTACATTGAAGAAATCGTAGTCGCCGCTGGCGTCCGAGGCGCCCTGGGATTGGATACCCGTCTCCAGATTCGTCAGCGTTACAGTGGCGCCGGCAACAATTGCGCCCGAGGTGTCGCGGACCGTGCCCAGGACCTCCGCGGATTCGAACTGGCCATAAGCCAAAGCAGTTAGGGAAAGGAAGCAAACAGTCAAGAATAGTGTCGCCTTACGCAAACATGTCATGGTTTTCTCCTCCTTGTCGTATCGAGAGGATTCTGGTGGCGCAACATTGCGGCAGATTTACAAAGGAGTGAAATTCCGATGCAGCGGAGCAAGACTAAAGATGCGTGCGCGGATAACGCAGCTTCAACACCCGGCTGAGTGAATTGGTTTATCTACAGCGAGTTGATATTTTATTCCATCACTTTGTGGACATCTCCTCCCAACTTTGCCGGGGCTTTATCACCTCCAAGGGGATTTTGAGCATGGAACGTTGCAGAACGAATCCGGACGTCGTACACTCACCACCATCTGGGGTTCCGGAAGGTGGATCTCAGCCAAGAGCGGTTCACCCAGAACGAAACAGTCGAATTAGGGAGGACTCAGGCCCACATGAAGTTCCCTGACCAACCAGTAAAAATCGTAGCGGCATCCGGGGGCCTTATCTGGCGGCAAACGACCGGGGGGCGCGAGCTGATAGTTATTCATAGAAGACGCTATGGGGATTGGACGCTACCCAAGGGTAAAGTGCAACCGGGGGAATCATGGCTGAAATGTGCGATCAGAGAAGTCCGGGAAGAGACGGGTTTCAATGTAGAAGTTGAGAGCCATGCGGGTTGGGTGTGTTATGACACAGGAGAAATCACTAAGGTTGTTCGCTTCTGGAATATGAGACCTATGGGCGAGTCTCAGTTTCAAAGTTCGGAAGAAGTGACGTCCTTCCTTTGGCTGACAACTCAGGAGGCGGTCAAACGATTGGATCGCGAGGGCGAGCGACTTCTTATCAGGCAGGTCAGCAGCCAATACCACGCCGCGGTGAGTGACTCATAGAATCTCATTGGACCGCGAAGAGGGACCAATCAAACGGTCACCACGCTGTCTGCCTCTGTCAACAGTCCGACGATGTCGTTCATTCCACCTACTTCTCCCACCGCAACCTTATCGGTCAGGCGAAAGTGCTCCAGGCATGTTCGGCAGGTAACCAAGCGAACGCCTTGTCCCTGGAGTATCCGGAGACCCAACAGTGCGGGCGATCCCTCGCAGACCAACTTGACGCCGTCAGTATAAAAGCAGATGGCGTGCGGCTTCACGGGTTGGCTTTCCAACGCGTGTAGGAACCGGTCGAACATCTCCAAGCCAAACTGCCTGTCTACGGGATCGACGTGGCCCAGACCCTCTCGCGTCACCAGCAAGACGAGTTTCGACATAAGCTCTCTTCTCCCGCCCTCAGGGAATCATCACCCGGAGGCCTTTCATAAAATGCCGCACGATTATAACCCGAGCCGCGTCATCGGGAGGCTATATTGGCTTCATGAAATACGTCCGACTTTATGTCTCTCGACAACGAGGCAGGCGGGTGCCACAATGACGAGCCTGCGAAGTACCGCCGCGACGACGAAGGCTTGTAAACGCGGAAGATGTTCCTGCTCGGGGCCCATCTTTGGAGTGCGGCAGCTTGCTGCCGCTTTTGCGCCTCGAGCTTGCTCGAGACGTTACCGGAAGCAAGCTTCCGACGAAGGAAAGCGGCAGCAAGCTGCCGCACTCCAAAGAGTACTCTTCTGCTTCCAGGCGCCGGCTTGGAAGCTCGAAGGAGCACATGAAGCATGCAGCAAATAACTCATGATGTTTTGATCCTGGGGACCGGACTCGCCGGGCTGCGCGCCGCGGTCGAACTCTGCATTAAAACGCGGGGCAGCGCGGACATCGCAATTGTGTCGAAAGTGCAGGTGATGCGCTCGCATTCCGTGTGTGCGGAAGGGGGCACTGCCGCGGTGATGCGCCCCGAGGAAGGTGACAGCCTCGAGTTGCACGCCTGGGACAGCGTGAAAGGCTCCGATTTCCTGGCGGACCAGGACACCGTGGAGCGATTTGTGAGAACCTCCCCGGATGAAATCCGCCTCCTCGAGCACTGGGGAGTCCCCTGGTCGCGCCGCGACGACGGGCGAATCATGCAGAGACCGTTTGGAGGGCATTCTTTTCCGCGGGCGTGCATGGCGGCCGACAAGACGGGCTTCTTCGAGATGCAGGCCCTCTACGACACCCTCGTCAAATACGACAACTTCAAGCGCTACGACGAATGTTTCGTTACCTCATTGCTCCTTGAAGGTGGACGGTTCGCCGGCCTTACGCTCTACGATCTTCCGACGGGTGAGTTTTACATCTTGCGCGGCAAGGCTCTTCTGATAGCCTCGGGAGGGTTGGGGAATCTTTATGGATTCACCACCTATTCTCAAACCGTTACGGGCGATGGGCAGGTCATTGCCTACCGCGCCGGTCTAGCCTTGGAGGATCCCGAATTCCTCCAGTTTCACCCCACGGGACTCGTGCCCTCCGGCATCCTGATGACCGAAGGTTGCCGCGGCGAAGGCGGCTACCTTCATAACAACAGGGGCGAGCGTTTCATGGAGAAGTATGCGCCCAAGATGATGGAGTTGGCCCCGCGCGATATCGTTTCCCGTGCGGAGATGACGGAAATAATCGAGGGACGCGGCTTCCCGGGAGCCGAAGGGCTCGATTACATCCAACTTGACTTGACTCACCTGGGCGCCGAGCGAATCAACAAGCGCCTGCCCTTGATTCGGGAAGTGTGCATGAAGTTTCTGGGTATCGACCCGATCACCACGGCTATCCCCATCCGGCCCGTGGCTCACTACTCGATGGGTGGAATCGAGGCCAATATCGATGGGCAGACAAAGGTGGAGAATATTTGGGCCGCCGGCGAGGTGGCGTGCCACTCCATGCACGGCGCCAACCGTTTAGGGTGCAACTCCACCGCCGAATGCCTGGTGTGGGGCGGCATCACGGGCGGTGAGATCGCGAAGTTCTTGGCCCAAGGCGCCAAGCTGAGCGCGATGCCGGAAGCAACGGCGCGGGAAGAAGAGAAGCGTATTTTCGACGGGCTGCTCAAACAGAATGGAACCGAGAACCCGGCCCACATCCGCCGGGAACTTCGCACGCTGATGGATAAGCACGCGGGTGTCTACCGCACCGGTGCGTCCATGAAGGAGGGCCTGGATAAGATTGCCGAGCTGAGGCAACGCTTCCGGAAAATCGCCATTCAGGACAAAAGCCGCATCTACAACACCAACCTCATCCAAGTGCTAGAGACCGAGAATATGCTGGAGTTGGCCGATGTGCTGCTCTTCGCGGGCTTGGCACGCGAGGAATCCCGTGGGGCTCACGCCCGGAGGGATTTCACCCAACGCGACGACGAAAAGTTTCTGGCTCACTCCATGGTCTACTCGACCGGCGGCACTCCGCGGCTGGAATATAAGCCCGTGACGATTACAACCTGGAAGCCGGTGGAGCGAAAGTACTGACACGCCGTCGACACTGTGCCACAAATAGTGAATAGTAAATTGCAACTATTGATTCCGGAGGAGGGCACATGAAGTCGTTGTTTAGTATCCATGCCGGCGAGTACTTGGTGGGCTCGTACATCGAGCAACGCTTCAGGCATGTGAACGTGTGGACTCCGTCGCGAGACACCGGCGTGGACCTGCTTGTCTCCGACCGCCACAATCGCCATACCGTCTCACTTCAAGTGAAGTTCTCCAAGGATTACCTTGCAGCCGACATGGCGCGTGTGCCCATATTTCTAAAGGAGCTTCGTGCTTGCGGCTGGTGGACTATTAACCGGGACAAGTTGCGCGCATCAATGGTGGATTTTTGGGTGTTTGTACTGCAGGGCTCCCTGGGACGCACTAACGATTACGTCATCGTACGACCAAAAAAGTTCTGGCGACGCCTACGATCGATCCATGGATCGTTGAAGAAGAGGATTGACAGCTACCTATGGGTTACGGAGCACCGTCATTGCTGGGAGACGAGGGACCTGCAACAAAAATACCGGCTTCAGATTGCGGGGGGAGAGTACAGGGAGCCACGTCGCGACTTCACCAAATGGCTCAACAACTGGGGTCCGGTGGCGCAGCTCAATGGATAACGGGCGCCCCATCTAATCAGCGGCCGCTCGTGGAGGACCAACTGCACAGCCGCCGGTGACAGGGGATGATAGAATTGAGAGCGGGAGGTCATGAATATGGAAGGTGTTGAGTTTATTGTCGATTCCCAGGGGAGGAAAACCCGGGTTGTAATAAACCTCAAGAAGCACGGGACCCTCTGGGAGGATATTTATGACAATTGGTTGGCCGAAAAAAGAAAGCATGAACCCCGCGAGACGCTCCAGTTTGTTCGAGATCGCCTCAAGAGTCAGGGCAAGTTGAGAATAGTCAATAGTGAATTGTGAAATATGAATGCTGAATTATGAAGTGGGAATGGGTATCTCTGAGCGGCTTTCGACGTTCGGTAATTTATAATTTGGGATTTATAATTTAACTAATTTCTGGCTGATAGCCGACGGCTGATGGCTGACAGCTTTTGCAATCGTCAATCGAAGATCGACAATGGTCGAAGGAGATCAGCATGGCCGAAATCATAAGGCACGATAATCGGCTCGGGCTATGGGGATGGCTTGGAGGTGGGCGTTGGGGCGTGGAGCGCTACGCCTACATACTGCATCGGCTCACGGGCCTGGGCATTCTCTGCTACTTTTTGATGCACATTGTGGTGACGAGCCTGCGCGCCAAAGGCATATACCTGTGGGTCGAAGGGGGAATCTTTCACCAGCCTCTTTTCAAATTCGGGGAGTTCCTGGTCTTCTCGGCTTTCGCCTATCACGCCTTTAACGGCGTCCGTCTGGTGCTCGTGGAACTGGGCTTCGCGGTCGGCAAGCCCATCGAGCCCATTTACCCTTACAAGACGTCGCTGAACGTTCAGCGGCCCCTGCTCATCTCCATGATGATCCTGGCAGCGATTCTGTTCGCGGCAGGGGGGTATCAATATCTGGGAGGTCGTTGAGAAATTCGTAGAGATATTGTGTCCGTCGGAACGTGATGTCGTGGGTGACAGTGTAGCCATGGTTTCTTGTGCCCTGGAAGGGCACAAGATAGTAGCCGGGGGCAACGCCCCCGGCAAGCGCGACCCTCGTTCCCCGACCCTGAAAGGGTCGCATTTCCTCGTGACGCGGGGCGCAGAAGCAGTGGAAGCTGTCAGGATTCGACCCTTTCAGGGTCGGGTAGTGCGTTCCGGGGGCGTTGCCCCCGGCTACTTAATCGATCCCCTTCGGGGATCAGGGACAGTAGGAGGAGTAATGCGCGAAACGAAGTACTGGACCTGGCACATGGCGGCGGGAGTGGTGATCCTCTTCTTGCTTGGTCTTCACATGCTCATCATGCACGTGGGCGGGATCACTCACCTGTTTATCCCTTACGGGGGCGAAGCCGTATCCAAGGGCAACAGTTTGTTTCGAGATGGAAAGCTGTTCTTCACCGTCACTTACATCCTCCTTCTCGGGGTGGCGCTCTTCCACGGTCTATATGGCCTGCGCACCATCCTGTTCGAGCTGACTCTGAAGCCAGCCGTCGAAAAGGCCATCACCTTCGTCTTTCTGGTTGTAGGGCTGGGGCTGTTCGGCCTGGGCACGTGGGCGGCCGTCACTGTGCACGCCATCGCCAGAGCAGGAGCAAGGGGGTAGCTATGCCGGAAAACAGCAAGACTGTACGACAGATCAATTTCCACATCACGCGCTACAATCCTGAAAGCGACCACGCGCCTTACGTGAAGACTTACACGATACCGGTGCGCGAAGGCATGACGGTGCTGGACGGCCTGCACTACATCAAGGACAACGTGGATTCAACGCTCGCCTGGCGTTATTCCTGCCGCATGGGCGTGTGCGGCTCGTGTGGCATGATGCTGAACGGGCGGCCGACGCTGGCCTGCAACACCCAAATCCTGCACATCGCCGATGCGGACCTCACCGTGGCGCCGTTGCCTAACTTTGAAATCATCCGTGACCTGGTCTCCGATCTCCTGACCATGTTTGAGAAACACCGTTCGCTGAAGCCTTACATCGTGCGCGCGGATGAAGCGGAGATCAATGATCCGCAAGGCGAGTTCTACCAGTCTCCGAAGGAACTCGAAGCCTATCTCCAGTTCACCTATTGCATCAAGTGTGGCTGCTGCATGGCCGCTTGCCCCACTTTGGCCACCGACGCGCGATACTTGGGGCCCATGCCTTTGTCGGCGGCGCAGCGCTATAACCAGGACACGCGCGACGACGGGCGCCGCGGCCGCAACCAAGTGGCCGGCGATTCCTATGGGGCCTTCCGCTGCCACTACGCCGGCGAGTGCTCACGCGCCTGCCCCAAAGGCGTCGATCCTGCCAAGGCCATCCAGCACCTCAAGCGCCGGTTGGTGCTGGATTATCTCCACTTGTCTCGCCGCAAGAAGCCCTGCGAGAAACTGCACGGGCCAGGCCAAGGCAAGCCGCTTCCCAACATCCCTGCCGCACCGGCAAAGACAGTTTGAGGAAATGCGGCGCCGGTCCCGAATTTCCCTGGCATACTTACCCATCTGCGTAGTTGTGCGGCAGTGCTATCATCGAGCCTCCAGACGCCGGAGGCTCGGGGAGACTGGAGGTGATTGAGACATGCTAGTCGATCCTCAATTCAGGCAATGTGTGGCTTTCCTGTGCACGGAGGAGAGAAGAGGAAAGAAAATACCTGGGGCTACTGGCTTTTTTCTGGGAATGGATTGTTCCGAGCAGCCAGACATGTACTATGTTGCCACCGCGCGTCACGTCATCGACATGAGTAGACCGTACGGGAGACTCTATCTGAGGGTTAATAAAAGCATTGCCGGGGTTGATCACGTCGAAGTTCCTCATGATTCTTGGGTATTCCATCCGTCGTCGGACGTCGCGGTATTTCCCCTAACTTTGTCGCCGCAGGATTACGAGTATGTCTGCGTTCCAAGTTCCTACCTTCTCTCGAGTGATGAGCTATCCCATAAACCTCACGTCCACGTTGGGACGCAGATTGTAACAATCGGATTATTCAGGAAGTACTACGGTCAAGATCGCCTCCAGAGCGTGGTCAGGTTCGGGAGGATTTCGTCGATGCCTGATGAGAAGGTTCCCATAGAGCTCTCTCCCGGTTGTCAGCCCGTTATGATTGACGCGTACTTGGCAGAGATGCTCTCTTGGGGCGGCGAGAGCGGCTCCCCAGTCTTTACCTACGGATTAGGGGTCCACGGACCGGAAGCTTTACCAATGAGCTATCAGAACCCAAAGGTTGTCGGTCTGCTGCACGGACACTACCCTCTCGAAGAGAAGATTAAGCCGGTGGGTTCGACGATTGAAAGCGTCGATCTTAATTCTGGGATTGCGGTCGTGATTCTGTCTCAGGCAATCATCGAAACACTTGAACTTCCGCAGCTCCAACAAGAAAGGAGCGAAGCCACAGCGAAGGCGAAGAAGGGAAGTCGGTAGCGCGGACCTTTTGCGTGGGCCCCGTGGTTCGTTAATGTAAAAGCCGCAGACTTAAAGAACAAGTCTGCGCTACCCCGCCTGTAGGGCTGAAAAAAGCTCGCGCCTGTGATATTGTGAAAGCGATAGGGGCTGGGAATGGCTACTAAGACCTTGCTTACCGTCGAAGAATATGCCGCGCTTCAGGAACCCGAGGGCGTGCGGTACGAACTGAGTGAGGGGGAGCTCATTGTGACGCCTTCGCCGAGCTACTTCCATAATGAAATCCGTGACGAGCTCAATTCCCGGCTGAGGGCATTCGTCAAGAGCCGGAAGCTGGGCGGGGTGACCGGTGAGACGGATATGAAGCTCGCCCCCGATGTAGTCCGCCGTCCGGACGTGGCCTTTATTAGTGCTGAGCGCCTGCGAGGCATTGATCGCCATAAGGTCCCCGTGCCGCTTTCCCCCGATCTCGTGATCGAAATCGTCTCCGAAAACGACCGCGCCGACGATTTGATCCTGAAGGTAACGCAATACCTCGCCGCCGGAACCAGGGCTGTCTGGCTTCTCTACTCGACCACACGCCTCGCCTATCGTTACGTTCCCGGCAAGCTCGAACCGGAAGTCCGCAGTGCAGATGCCGGTCATACGTTTGATGAGCCCGAGTTGTTGCCCGGATTCTCCATCCCGCTGGCGGAGATTCTCCAGTACGGTTACCCATAGAAGTCGCTCCGATGAGAAATCATCGAAAGCGAGAAGTAGAAAAACATGGTTAAATTTCGAGATTATCTGACTTATCGAGGAGGGCCGGGACATTGGTCCTGGATTCTGCACCGGGTGACCGGTGTGGGCGTCTTTCTCTTCTTGCTGGTCCATATTGTGGACATCGCTTTGGTGGGCTGGGGGCCTGCGGTTTTCAACAAGCTGCTTTTCCTTTACCGTTATCCACCCTTTCGCGTGGGCGAAGTCATGCTGGCCGGAGCGGTCCTCTATCATGCTTTGAACGGTCTGCGGATCTGCATTATTGACTTCTGGCCGGAAGCGACCGTCATCCATCGCAAGCTCGTTTACGCGGTGGGTGTGACATTCGTCGTGGTCTTCATTCCCGCGGCGGTCTACATGCTAAGCGCATTATTGAAGTAGGGGGAAGCGATGAACGAAGCAGGCAGACCAAGACCGGAAAGCGATCTGGAGCTTTATGCATGGATGTTCATGCGCGTGTCCGGGGTGGTGTTGCTTTTTCTGGCGTTAGGACACTTGTTGATCATGCATATTATCCACAACGTCGATAATATCGATTTTCAATTCGTGGCTCAGCGTTATGCCACACCCTTTTGGAGGACGTACGATCTGGTGATGCTCTGGCTCGCTCTCATCCACGGGCTGAATGGCATCCGGACGCTGGTGGGAGATTATGTGCGGCCGAAGGGCTGGCAGGTGGCCACGCTGGCTTCCCTGTATGTTTTTGGGTTTATTCTTCTTGCCCTGGGGTCGCTTACGATCATGACTTTCCAGCCGCACGGGTAAAGAAGTCATCAGTTATCAGTTATCAGTTTTCGTTTCGGACTGTTGACTGAAAACCGAAAGGAAGGAAGTCGCCAGTTGTCAGTTGCTAGTTTTCGGTCTGGACGCAGTTTTGGACCGAAAACTGATAACTGATAACTGACAACTGAAACAATGGTGCAACGTTACGACGCGGTGATTGTGGGAGCTGGGGGCGCGGGCCTGATGGCGGCTTTGCAGCTTGCGGGGCACGGACAGGTGGCTGTTTTGAGCAAGTTGTATCCCACGCGGTCGCACACGGGCGCAGCCCAGGGCGGCATTGGGGCGGCGCTGGGGAACCTGGAGGAGGACCACTGGGAATGGCACATGTTCGATACGGTCAAGGGCGGCGACTACCTCGTTGACCAGGACGCGGCGGAGATCCTGTGCCGCGAGGCTATTGAGACCGTTTACGACCTGGAGCACCGGGGGTTGCCCTTCAGCCGCACGCCGGACGGCAAAATCGCGCAACGGCCTTTCGGCGGGCATACTAAGGAATACGGCAAGGCGGCCGTGCGCAGGTCCTGTTACGCCGCGGACCGCACCGGACACATGATTCTGCAAACCTGTTACCAGCAGTGCATCAAGAACCAGGTGCATTTCTACGATGAGTATCATGTCCTGGACCTGCTGATCGAACAGGGGCGTTGCGCGGGCGTGGTGGCGATGTGCCTGGCTACCGGCGAAATTCACACCTTCCACGCCAAAGCCGTTCTGTTTGCCACCGGCGGGTGTGGAAAGATGTTCCGGGTAACCTCCAACGCCCATTCATTGACCGGCGACGGGATGGCCGTGGCCTACCGCCGCGGCATTCCTTTAGAGGACATGGAATTCTTCCAGTTCCATCCCACAGGCATTTACAAGATGGGTATTTTGCTGAGCGAGGCGGCGCGCGGGGAAGGCGCCATCCTGCGAAACCGATCGGGCGAGCGCTTCATGGAGCGCTACGCCCCCACGCTCAAGGACCTGGCTCCGCGCGATATGACCTCGCGCGCCATTTACCAGGAAATCCGCGAGGGACGCGGCATCGACGGGAAGAACTATGTCCACCTCGACCTGACCCACCTCGGAAAAGAGGTGCTGGATAAGAAGCTGCCGGACATTACTGAATTCGTGCGCACTTATATGGGCCTTGAACCGCTCACAGAACTTGTGCCCATTCAGCCTACCGCGCACTATGCGATGGGTGGTATACCCACCGACGTGGAAGCGCGCGTCGTGATCGATGAGAAGAACACGCCGCTGCCTGGATTTTACGCGGCGGGTGAAGCGGCATGCGTTTCCGTCCACGGCGCAAACCGTTTGGGAACCAATTCTCTGGTGGATATCCTGGTCTTTGGGCGGCGCGGGGGACGGCACGCGGCAAAGTTCATCAAAGAGAACGATTGGGCCCCGTTGCCTCCCAAGGCCGATGAGACGGCCAGAGGGTTCGTCAGCGAGCTGAAGAATTCCCGCGGTAAGGAACGGCCTGCCGACATACGAGATGCGCTCCAGGACGAGATGATGGATAAAGCCTCTGTCTTCCGTGAGGCCAAAAGTCTGACGGCCATGCGCGAGAAACTGCGCGAACTCCACGAGCGGTACCGGCAAGTGAGGGTGCAAGACCAGAGCGCGGGCTACAATACCGAACTTCTGGAAGTGATCGAGCTGGGCTGCTTGCTGGACCTTGCGGAGGTTCTGGTGGAAAGCGCGCTGGCCCGCCAGGAAAGCCGCGGCGCGCATTTCCGCGAGGACTTCCCAAAACGCGACGATCCCAATTGGTTAAAACACACGCTGGTCTATAAGGGCGAAAAAGGGATCGAATTGAAATACAAGCCGGTGACGATTACGAAATTCGAGCCGAAGGAACGGAAATATTAGGTTTACCCATGCAGGTTACGCTGAAAATCAAGCGCTTCAATCCTGAGAAGGACAAAGAACCGTGGTGGGGCGAATACAAGATTGATGCCGAGCCCACGGATCGGCTTCTGGATGCCCTGAACCAGGTCAAGTGGTACCACGACGGATCGCTGACTTTTCGCCGGTCCTGCGCGCACGGCATCTGCGGGTCGGACGCCATGGTGATTAACGGGTCAAATCGCTTGGCCTGCAAGGTGTTGCTAAAAAACCTGGGCCTGCGGATTACTGTTGAACCCATGCGTGGCTTCCGCGTCATCAAAGACCTCCTGGTGGATATGGACGCGTTCCTGGCCAAATACAGGAGCGTAAAACCTTTCCTCATCACTCATACGCCCGAGCCCGAAAAGGAAAGATTGCAATCACCGGAGGACCGCGAAAAGTTCGACGACACCACGAAGTGCATTCTCTGCGGCGCCTGCACCACCAGTTGCCCCTCGTTCTGGGCGAACGCGGATTACGTTGGCCCCGCCGCAATTGTTAATGCGCACCGCTTTATTTTCGACAGCCGCGACGAAGGGGCGGCGGAGAGAATGCAAATCCTGAACTCCGTGGATGGAGTCTGGCGCTGCCGCACTGTGTTCAACTGCGTCGAGGCTTGCCCGCGCGACATCAACATCACGCGCGCTATCGGAGAAGTGAAGAAGGCCTTGCTGTTTCGCAAGCTGTAACCCGCTCCTGCCAGCGCGACTTTCCTACTTTGATTAGCGGACCTGTAGGGTCTGCTCTTCCCCCAGAACTGGTATACTTGCGGCCTCGTGAGGTTCGAAGTCTATCCTCAAGCTGCGAGGAGGAGCAATGCGAAACCAGTCCTTGGCCTGTCTCTTGAGCGCAATCTGCGCCCTGGGATTGCAGGCTGCCCAGCAAATAGACCCGTCCAAAGGGATCACCCTTGCGAACAGCCAGGTGCGGCTTGAATTCGAGCCGAAGGGGATGGGCCTCTCTGCCCTGGTGGACCTCCGGAGCGGCGTGAATCACATCCAGCCTGTTAAGGAAGCGCATCTTCTGTGGCAGGTGGCCCTTGCCCGGGGCGCCCAGATCGAGAAAATCACCAATAACTATGCACCCTGCAACTACGCTCGAATGGAGGACCTTCCCGGGGGTGTCCGGCGCGCCGTAATGGAGTGGAACGATTTGAATTGGTGGCATGAAGAGCGTGTTCTGAGTGTTCGGGTGACGGTCGATCTGCCACCCGACTCGGGCGTTGCCCAATGGCGGATTTCGGTCAGCAACAAGAGTAACTACTGGGGCCTCTGGTCAGTGGCATACCCCGAGGTCAACGGGCTCCCCGAATCCGGGAAATATGACATTGCGCGGCCGGCCTTTGGTAGTGGGGGGCAATTGCTGAGAGCCTGGAGTGGCAAGATTCAAGCCAGGTATCCAGCGGGTGATTGGCCGATGCAGTTTCTGTCACTGAGCCGGTCGCGGGATTCGATCTATTTCGCCACGTTGGACTCGGACGCGCGTGCGAAAGACTTCGTTGTGGAGCCGGGCAACAGCACCATGTCGATAGTTCATTACCCCGAAAATATGGGCGTAGCCGGCTCAGATTATGCGGGCTACTACCCTGTCGAGTTCGGAGTTTACCAAGGCGGGTGGCTGGAAGCAGCGCAGCGCTACCGCCGATGGGCACTCGAGCAGAAGTGGGCGCAGGGGGGGAAGCTGTCCCAACGCACTGACGTTCCCGAAATGTTGAAAAACGTTGGCGTGTGGATTATGGACGATTGGGTGTGGGCCGGCGCGGAAGGCTCCGCGCAACAAATGGACGCACCGCTGTTGGAAGCGCAGAAGTGGCTGGGAGTGCCCATCGGCCTGCATTGGTATAACTGGCATCACATGAAGTTCGACAATGAATACCCTCACTTCCTTCCGCCCAAACCCGGATTTGCGGAACGCGTCAAGGACCTTGCCAGTCACGGTGTGCTGGTGATGCCCTACATCAACGGCACCAGCGCCGACTTCAATATACCGGACTTTGACCGCTTTGGACCGCACGCCATTGTTGATGAAGCCGGTGGTTACAAGATGTATTTTTATGGGGAGAGTTCAGGGCGCCTCCTCTCGATGTGTCCCACACAGGAGTTCTGGCAGAACACGATCTCGACTCTGTTCAATAGCCTGGTGGAGGATTACGGCGTCAACGGAGTATACATCGATCAGATTGCAGCCCATTTACACGAGTTCTGCTTCAATAAGGAACACGGTCATCCGCTGGGTGGCGGACATTACTGGGTGGACGGAAATCGAGACCTCTTGAGAAAGGTACGGAACTTTGGGGAGCGCAGTGGCCGGCATCCCGTGATTACATCCGAAGGCACCGATGAAGTCTTCATGGACCTTGTGGATGGCTATCTGACTTGGGCGGAGCCCACGGATAGGGAAATCCCCCTCATGGAAGTGGTCTATTCCGGCCACACTGTCTTTTTTGGCAGCCCCTGTGACATTACCAAGAGTGAGCGCTTCTTCTGCTACGCGCAGGGACAGGGCTTTATCGATGGCCGGCAGAACGGTTGGCTGAGCTTGGCCCTGTTCAAGCCGGAGAATTCCACCAAGGCTGAATACTTGCGCCAGTGCGGGCGTTACCGGGTCGCAACAAAACAATACCTCGTCTATGGCCGTCTGCTGGGCCCCGTTGAGCCGGAGAGCCCTGTGCCCACTTTCACCGAGGAAGGGTTTGGATTTGGGAATAAACACAAGGGAACGGTCCCCGCTGCAGAAGGACGACTGTGGCAGGCGGAAAACGGCCGCCTGGCTCTTTTCCTTGCCAACTACATCGACCAGCCGGTTGAGTTCAAGTATCGCCTCGACCCGGGTAAGTTTGGACTAAGAGGGAAGCGTTTCGATCTGAAAGAAATCTCCCCCGAGGGCACGGCGCCCATCACCACGGTCACGGGAACAGTGCAGCGAACCGAAAAACTTGGCCCTCGAAAACTTAAGGTGATCGAGATTGCGCCTGTTGGTGAGTGACTCGGCTGGAGTCGGCGTTCAGCGCTCGCCTTTAGCGCTGATCGTGCCCTGCCTCCGACTCATCAAGAATGTTCCTGATCTGCTTCTTCAAAACGGGCAGTGCAGTTTTCATAGCGCAATGGCTTGTTTCAGGACTGTCTCCCGGATGTACGGGCTGATGGCATCTTCGGTAACGAGGTGCACGGTCGAGCCCAGAAGGTCCTCGAGGTCCTGCTTGATCGCGATGATGTCGAGCAAGCTCGTGTGCTCACCGACCGTGACGAGGATGTCAAAGTCGCTATTGGGCCGGCTCTCCCCGCGGGCGCGCGAGCCAAATACGCGGACGTTTCTTGCGCCGTAACGCTCTGCAATCCCCACTATCTCCTCACGCCGGCTTTGCAACACCTTGTCGATTGCCATTCAACACCTTTGGGTTGCCCCTCGCCTTGATTGTAGCATTCATTCACGAGCTGTGAATTCCATAATCCGCCTCGAACTTCAATGCCTCACCGGGTGCTAGAGCACGCTTGGCCGACCAAAGCCCCATGGTCACCACGTTTTCTGTCTTGCCTGTCCATTGTGCGAAACATCGCGAGACTTGATCCTTGGGGAAGCGATTGACCAAAACCGGACCCGATCCCGCCTCCGAAAGCATCCACTCTCCGTTGGGCTGCTCCACTCCGTCATAGACTTTGGAACCCCTGGGCTCTTGGCCTGGCTCGATCAGTTTCTGCTCTACGGTTTTTCCATCCTGCTGGCGGAAGGAGAGGACGGCCCGGTCCATGCTTCTTGGGCCGACTACACATCGCGACTGGAGCACCACATCGAGGGCGGACGCGCTGGCATTTTCCAAAGTGGTTTCAGTGTGCACGAACGGCCCGTCTTTCCCAAGCCGAATCACACGCCTCGCCTTCAGCCCATTGGCATAAGTGCCGGTGAGCCGCAGTTCGCTGGGCTCGGTTTGTGCTTCCAATTCCCATTTCACTTCGTAGGGCCTGGAGGCAAGATAGTCGGAGTACACAGCCACGCTTAAACCTCCCGTGTCCGGATACCACCGCTCGCCGGGGTCGGGGCGGCGCAGCACGTCCTTTCCGGTCCTCTTCTCGATCATTTGGATGGCCCGGCCGCTCAGTTCCGGCGCCACATCGACTCGCCACGCCGCGTTCTCCAATGTCGCTATATGATAGGGCCTTATCAACTTGCTGAAATTCTCTTCGTCTCCGGTCAGTTCGGCTCCTTCGTGAAGTTCGGTGATGCCGAATGAACGGACGTCTTTCATGAAACCCTGGAAGCTCTCCTTCAACTTGTCGAGGTCGGCGGGTGCGTAGGATCCATCTCGAACCTGAAAGGCTTTGGCGTGCATCAGTCTCACGTAATCGATCGAGAGTCGCGCCTTGCCTACCCTTGTCCTCGTAGCATCATCGTCTGCGGCCGTTTCGGCTTCATGGAAGAGCTTCTGGGACTGGGCAAGAAAGTCCTCCGGCAGATAAGTTGCTCCAGGGTTCGAGTAAATCCACATGTGCAGCCCTTTTCCCTGCGGCGCCGGCCTCACCTGCCGGTGAAGCAAGTCGAAGTAGGCCCGCATGGGACGCGCCGCCTTGCCATAGTACGCATTCATGAATTCATTGATGATTCCGTTCACCCCAAGGCTCGTATTCCACAGCAAACGTGCCATCACGTAGGACCGGAGTTCGGCATTTTCTCCACCCCCACCTGGGGCGGCGTCGCCCTCGAGAAATATGCCCACAACCCCGTGCTTCCGATACATGGGAATGTTCGCTGCAAGCTCATCGAAGTCCGGAAAGGGAAGCAGGTAGTGTGCGAAATTGGTCACATAGTGCCATATGTAGAGCTGGTTCGTAATCTTCGACCAGGCTCGCAGGTTATTCATGAAATACGCATCGTTTACGCAATTTTCATAGGCGTGCGCCTCGCAGACCCCGATGGGGCAGAGGCGGATCCGAACGTTGGGGAGCGGACGGACTTTCAGCGGAGGAGGTTCCGAGTACCAGTAGGCCAATGTATCGATCAGCTTTTCGGGATGCTTCTTCGCCACTTGCGCGGCGACGGCATTAACGAAGCGCAGGATGGGGCCCGAGTGAGCCCCGCCCTCTTCCTGTTCGACGCGCCGGCAATTGTCGCACTCGCACCATCCCTCGCAGTCATTTTGCGAAACGGAGTAAATGCCCGCCTCGGGATGCTGCTCGATCCATTCGAGCACTTTCCCAATCGAGAGCCGCAGTACATCCAGATTCGTAAGACAGAGCTGCGCCCGTTCGCTTCTCCGCTTGCCGTCCACCAGAGCGTAGTATTCAGGATGATCCTTAAAGTACTTGTCAGGGGGAAGCATCTGGTAAGCGGAGTGAACGAAGGGATAGTACATGACCTTGCCGCCGCTTGACTGGTCGAGGTTCATAGACGACCCATTCATCTTGTTGCGGGCCGCCCAGTCCTTATCAAAAGCTTCGGTAAAGAACGGCTCGCGATACTCGAATGCGGGCTTCTGGGTTTCATCCAAAGGCTCCACGATCAGAGTCGGCTTTTTCGGGATGACACTCAAATCGCGCGCAAACCATCGGCATCCCAGCTTCTCTAAAAACGTGTAGACGCCATACATGGTCCCACGTTGCCGGCCTCCCACGATCACGAGGTGGTTCCCTTCCGTTCTCAATACAAAGCCTTCAGAGCCGAGTTGCTCGATCGGGAACCCCAATCCAATTTTCTGAATCAGGTTGCTGTTCCCGACGAGTACCAAATCGCCTTCCGGTCCTTCTGCATCGGTGACTATGGGCAGGCGAGCGCCCGACATCTCCTCGACAAATTTCTGTAGCTCTTCGGCGCCCCGCCTCTCCGAAGGCGAGGCTGCTTCCGAAACACAAATGGTGTAGGTGGATTTTCCCTGCTTCACAAGGGTAAGAGGTTTTCTCGCGGGGTTCACGGGAGCGGAAAGAACGCTCATCCGGCCTGCAGCCAATCCCATAGTGCTCAAGACAGCAGACTTCAGAAACCGTCTCCGACTCTTGTCGTTGTGATCTGGATTTTCCATGGTAGTGAACCTCTGCTTTTTTGCGGGTCGGCCAGATTGATTGTTGGCCTTAATTCTGGCTGCACCTCTGGGCGCTGCCGAGGATGAGACCCCCCTTGGGAAGGTGAGGCTTCAAAAACAACCCGCGATTCTACTCCAAGAGTAGTTCGTGAGGCGAGACTTGATTCGAGCCTGTCCAACATGGTCCGGCATGCTCACAGAAACCCTCAGGGGGCGCCGATCCCAAAGGAGGACTTGAGTGTACACCTACAGCCACGAATCCATAATGGAAATCGCGGCAACAATGGAACACACTCTCTTAGTCGCTTCGTACCAAACATCAGTCAATTAGCAACAAGAAATGGAGTTGATGATGCCAAACCTATCTGTTGACGTAAAGTGGAATTCTGTGGCCGCAGCGCTGCGGGTATTTGTTCTCCCGCTGCTTGCAGGCCTGTTAATTTCGTCCCACGCGTGGGGCCAAGTGTTCACCTTCACGCGAGAGCAACTAATTCGGTACACTGCACAAAACCCTTATGAGCGCTTCCCGGACGGCAGGCCCAAGGTGCCGGATGCAATTCTCGAAAAGGTGAAAGGCCTCTCGGCCGAAGAGGTGCTGGGGTTGGAAGGCCGCGGATACCCAAACCAGTACTCCGACGGCTGGCAGATCCTTCATCCAGACCGGAAACTTGTGGGGCGGGCCTTCACGCTACAACTCATGCCAACGCGCCCGGACATTGCCGATGTCGATGTAGCGGAAAGGAAGGCGAAGGGCCTCGGTAGTCTTACGCACCAGACAGCCCTGGATATGCTTCAGCCCGGCGATGTCTTTGTCGTGGATGCGAGCAGTTCCTCCTTTGGTGGCATCATCGGGGATAACTTGGCGTACTACATTTATAAAATGGCCGCTGGTTTTGTCATCGACGGCGCGATCCGTGACCTGGATGGCATCTTTCCTCTCGACATGGCTGGCTATTACAGGGCAGCGGTCCCTCCAGCTAGCCGCCATCTCATGGTGACGGGTATTAACGTGCCCATTCGGATCGGCACCACCACCGTAATGCCCGGGGACGTGGTCTTTGGCGACCGGGAGGGCGTTTACTTCATCCCACCTCACATGGTCAAAGAAATAGTTGACAAGGCGGATGAAGTACATATTCACGACGATTGGACGAAAAAGAAATTCGCCGAGGGCAAGTACAAGTCAACCGACATTTATGGAAGCCCGAAAGACCCCGCGTTGAAACAGGAATACCAAGAGTATCTGAAGGAACACCTTCAGAAGTAGTGAGCTGCGCAGTAGTTGATGGGGCTTAATCGGGTCAATACTTAATCCATTGCTTGTAATAGAGGTATTGCTGGAGCCAGGGCCGTGACCAGGGATTACGGGCGCAGTAGAAGACCGAAACTGCGGATACAAGCAAAAAGGCCAGGGCTACGCCGCGGAACCAGCGGTGGGCGGTTTTGCCCCGCAACCCCTCCGGAAGCAGCATCAGCCATAGAGGAATCAGCCAGAAAAACCAGCGCAGGCCGCAACACATGCCGCCGTAATTCCGCTGGCCGGCGAAGAAAGTGTAGAAAACGAGCAGCAATGAGGTGAGGAAGGCGGCAAGCGCCGCGAAGGCGCGCAGCGGATTTTCGGGCGAGCGGAGGGACCTCCAAACTCCCATCAGGGTGAAGAAGAAAATCGGGGAGAGTGAAAGAATCCCGTGGTGTCCGACCAGCATGTGGAACAGGTACACGGGCCAGGGTTCATACATGTTGTCGACTCCCTTGCCGATTTGCCCCGTTGACTTTCCGGTTGCGGGATCGACCTCGCTGCCCACCAGCCGGCCGGATGCCGGATCAATCACCCAATAGGAGCCGGGATATACGTAGGCTGGCTTGTCCGCGTAAGCGGGTCTAAGGTTCCCGGTGACCAAGTAGTTCGTCGAGAAATGCCCGGCGATGGGGACCAGCGCAAGGGGGAGAAACCAGATCAAAGTCTGCCGCCGCGCCTTCCAAGCCAGCCCGGCGCCGAGCGCCACCAGGAAGGCAGTGGCTGGGAATTCGTTCACCGCGGCAAATCCTGCAAAGAACCCCGCCAGGGCGAAGAGCCCCCACCCGCGCCGTCCCTCGCGCCAGATCAGGAAAGCAGGATAGAGCGCGAACAAGGAACTGAAGGCTGCGATAGTGTGGTTGTTCAGTGTGATGCTGAAACCCGTCAAGAAGGTCCCCAGCCCTGCTGCCGTCATGGTGTAGGCCCGAACCCAGGGATCAGGGGCGAGCCGGTCGAGGAGTCGAGAGAAGAGACTTAGAAAGATGATCAGCGGCACGAGGTTAATAGTAGTCACGATAATGCGGATGACGCTTTCCGGACTATTATGAAAACTCAGCCGGCCCAAGCTCAGTTTCTTCAGGAGCAGGTACTCGCCGGCGAGCAAAGTCGCCAACAAGGGAGGCTTGGACGAATAATAGTGCCCGCGCAGCCGGACTCGGTCAATCGTATCAGGCCAGGGTGTTTGATCGATGTTGTAGGTCCCTCGTTCTGCGAGGCTGTAGACCGTCGCCCATCGCGAGAGATCGTTGACGCTCTGGATGGGAAGGCTCACACCTTGCGCGTTGCGTTCCCCGCGGGCCATAAGAATCAAGCCCAGCACGACCCCTGCGGTCACGGCAATCAGTATGAAGTCCAGGCGCCTCCTCTCGGCAAAAGCTCCGTGTGGTGAGTCGAGTTGTGCCGGATCGTTCATCTGCCGTTCCCCTGAGTGGTTGGAGTAAGTTCTGCAATGCTGTACTTGTGCTCGTTCCGGATGTTCTGAAAAGCGACCAGTTCACCGAGAAATCCGATAGCGAGCAATTGAAACCCAATGATGAGGCAGGCGAGAGAGTAGGTCAGTAGAGGCCGTGCCCCAATGGGCCCAAAGCCATGCACTCCAAAGCGCGCCAGCACCCAGCACACCGCAAGGTAGGACAGCCCGGCCGCTCCAAGCAAGAAGGCGGGAAGGCCGATCCCACCCAGCAGATGAAGCGGACGCTGTCCGAAGACGGTCAGGAAAACGACGGTAAGGAGATCGAGGAAACCCTTGACAAAACGATGAAACCCGTACTTCGATTGCCCGTAGCGCCTGGGATGATGCGCGACGGGCAGCTCCGCGACGCGGTATCCGCGGGTGTGGGCCATCACAGGGATGAAGCGGTGCAACTCTCCATGCAGAGGAAGATCCTTGACCACCTCGGCGCGAAAGCACTTGAGCCCGCAATTGTGGTCGCGCAGCTTGAGGCCCGTCAGATGACTGACGAGCCAGTTGAACACGTGGCTGGTCCAGACCTTGTGCCAGGGGTCTCTCCTCCGTTGCTTCCAGCCATTAACGACGTCAAATCCTTCCTCCAGCTTAGCCAGGAATCTTGGAATTTCAGAGGGGTCGTCCTGTAGGTCCGCATCCATCTGGAGGACGACTTGCCCCAGCGCGGCATCGAACCCCGCGGCCAGCGCTGCGGCCTTGCCAAAGTTGCGCCGGAAGCGAATGCCGCGAATGCGCGGGTCGCTCGCGGCGAGCCGGCGAATCTTATCCCACGAACCATCCCGGCTGCCGTCGTCCACGAAAATCACTTCGAGGTCAAGCCCGTGCGTCGCAGCCACGGTGAGCAGGGCCTTTCCCAGTTCCTCCAGACTCTCACTCTCATTGAGGACGGGAAGGACGATGCTGATCAGCTCGGATTTGTCCGGCTTCGATTCCATTAACGATTCACAGCGCAGCCTTTCAGACGGAAGCCCGGAGACCAAAGATTCCAGCAAGTGGAACAGGCACTCTTGCCTGTGCCTGATCACTTTCAAGCAGATGCCGGAAGACCAAAGATTTTATCAGTATAAATGCGGCTCAAACGCAAATCCTCGTCGAGAGAGCGAGTGATTTGGGTGCCCTTCTCGTAAGCCAGCTCGACTACCAGGTATCCCGTGAAACCAATTCCGCGCAGGTAATCGGCGACTTTCTGATAATCAATGTCGCCGGGGCCATAATCCTCCATCCAAACACCCTGTTTGGAATTGCGCAGATGCAGTTCCACAAGGCGGTCACCGGTTTCGCGAATGAATGTCATCACCTCCTGGCCGCCGCGATAGGCCCAATGCACGTCCACACAACAGTAGACCCGCCGGGGGTTGGTATGCTGCAAGAGGTAGCGCCATTCGCGCGCGTTGTCAACGAGCTCGGGAGTGTGATGGTGAAGCGCCAGCGTTATTCCCTGCTGGTGCAGCTCGGCGCCCAACTGGTCAACGTATTTAGCCTGGGTGCCAAGCTCTTCATCTGTCTTTGTGGCGTGGTTCGGTTTGGGACTCGGGTTGGTAACGATAATGCGCGTCCCATGCGGTTTGAGCAGCCGCGCCAACTCCACCGACTCCTTGACTGATTTCTCGGCGGCTGCGGCCTCGTGCAGGGTTGTGCCCGCATAGATTGTTTCCGGGGCCAGCTTATACTTGGCCAAAAGGGCGAGGGTTCTTTCGCGCAATTCCGGCTTGAAGAAGTCCTGATTCAGCTCCACCCGACGGTACCCTGCGCCATGGAAGCTGGCGAGAACTTCATCCACCCCTTCGGCCAGGGTCTTTTTCTCGGATGCGAGCTGCTGCGTCCAAATGTAAACCTCGACCGAGAGCTTGGGAGCGTAGTGCGCCGCGCTTGTTGCATTGCCCCCCAGAAGCAGTCGCCGGCTGAGGAGCGTGGCGCCTGCAAGCTTCGCCATACCGGACAACATCTCCCGTCGGGTTCGACGGCTGTGAATGGTTGCCATATGAAACTACCTTCCCTTCGAGAGCAGAGCGTTGATTTTCGCGGCAGGAAGAAGCGTGCCGCAGTATACGTAACGGTACGACCCGAAGGGGTGAATGTACCGCCGCAAGCGGGCCGGGTCAAGCGCGTTGTTTGGGCTGTCGCTCAAATTGAAGGCGAATTCTCCCGCCGACCGTGAATCACAGTTCAGCTTGCGGCTTATTCACCTGCGGCGATATACTTGCCGCCGCAAACAGGTTTCAGGTGCCAGGTGTCAGGTGCCTGGAGGCTGGTGAAGAACAGTAGGCAGTAAGCAGTAGGCAGCGAGGAATTCAGAATTCATAATTCAGAATTTCCCCAGTCCCTAGCCCCTGTTTTTCCCTGACACCTGACACCTGACACCTTTCTTGACTGCGGAGGTTAAAACGACAATGGCGATTAACCTTGATCTCGAACATGTCGCACCGGCGCCGAAGCGGAAGGATTTCCGGATTGGAGCCATTGGCGCGGGATTCATTATGAGTGAATGCCACTTGGTGGCCTATGGCCACGCCGGTTACAACGTCGTAGGCATCACGTCCGCGTCTCCGGAGGAGGCCGAGCAAGTGGCACGGGCACGTGGTATACCCAAGGTGTACGGCGCCTACCAGGAGTTGTTGGCTGACCCTTCGATCGAGGTCGTAGACATTGCCGTGCCGCCGGACAAGCAGTTGATGATCGTGCGCGAAGCCGTAAAACACTCCGGCCACCTCAAAGGCATTCTGGCACAGAAGCCGCTGGCCATGGACTATGCAGATTCCAAGGAGATTGTGCGCCTGTGCGAGCAAGCCGGCATCACCCTTGCCGTCAACCAGAACATGCGCTACGACCATTCCATGCGCGCCCTCAAGACCCTGCTGAAGCGTGGTTATTTGGGTGAACCGGTCCTGGCCAGTATCGAAATGCGCGCCATACCACACTGGAAGCCCTGGCAGCTCGCTTACACTCACCTGACCTTGCTCAACATGAGCATCCACCACCTCGACAGCTTCCGCTACCTGTTTGGTGAGCCCGAGAGCGTTTACGCCAGCGCCCGGAAAGATCCCCGGACTCTCTCGGAGCACGTGGATGGCGTGGTGCTTTACATCCTCGAGTATGCAGGGGGCTTCCGTGCCACCGCCTGGGACGATGTGTGGGCTGGTCCGGCGCGGGAAGGTACGCCGCCGGACCTGTACATCAAATGGAGGGTGGAGGGTACAGAAGGGATGGCGCAAGGGACCATCGGCTGGCCCACCTATCCAAACCTCACTCCCAGCACCATCGATTTCACGACCAAGCAAGAGCCCGGGTGCTGGTTTTCGCCGCGTTGGAAAGAAGTGTGGTTTCCTGACGCTTTTGAGGGCCCCATGGGCCAATTGCTGGAGGCGCTGGCCAAGGGCGCCGAACCGACGATCAGCGGCCGCGATAACCTCAAAACCATGGCCCTGGTCGAGGCTTGCTATAAATCCATCGAAGAACATCGGCCTGTAAGGGTGGAAGAAATCCTGAAGGAGGCATCATGAAACTCGGACTCATCAATTCGGCCTGGCTGGGGACTTCGGTCAGCACCGCCGAAGGCATTCGCAAGACCAAAGAGATCGGATTCGACACCATTGATATCTTCAGCGACCCCTTGGACATTGATATTAAGGAGCGGCGGCTGATCAAGGATACCTGCCGGGAAGCCGGCCTTCCCGTCATCTCGGTTTGCTGTTGCGCGCTGGGCATCGCGGACTTCAATCTCCCGGTACAGCGGTTCCACGTTAGCCGTTGCGAAGCCTATCTGGACTTCGTCTATGAACTTGAGGCTAAGAACCTATTGTTGGTGGTGGGCGAGTATATCTGGCAGCAGGAGGTCACTCCGCCCAAAGCCCAATGGCAATTTGCCGTCGACAACGTCAGGGCGCTGGGTGAATATGCGGCGACGCTAGGTGTGGAGGTCGCGATCGAACTCGAGCCCTTCAAGCTCTCCATTGTTAACACCTTGGATAAGATGGATCAGTTCCTGAAGGATGTGGACCATCCCGCCGTGCGCGCCAACCTGGACATCTCGCACCTGGCGCTCTCCAACTCGCCCCCGGAGTCCATTCCAAAACTCCAAGGGCGCATTGCCCATGTGCACTTCTCCGACTGCAACGGCATGGTCCATGGCGATCTGCCACCGGGACGGGGGACTGTGAACTTCACCCCATACCTCCAGCAACTGAAAAACCTGGGCTTTGATGGCGCCATAAGCATTGAGCTGGAGTATTCGCCCCAGCCGGAGAAGATCGTTGACTGGGTCACGGAAGCTTACGGGGAGACCAACCGCTTGATGCAGAACCTCGGCATTCGGGGGTAGGGATTGTCGATTTACGGTGGACGATTGCCGATTGAAAGACGTAGCGCGAATAGACGGGTGGCGGTAGAGTAGGAGAGTAAGCGATGCCGAAGCACGTCTTCCTCTCCCCTCGTCAAACCGGACGTGCGGATTTCCCGCATCCGGCTTTCACGCAAACTCTCGCTGCCCGGCAGTAC
>Ga0182011_10000150_pt1 | contig 55474 bp, 53 predicted proteins | sample 711E1DmetaG_FD_120481 | JGI IMG/M metagenome (GOLD analysis project Ga0182011, IMG submission 120481) | Permafrost microbial communities from Stordalen Mire, Sweden - 711E1D metaG | ecosystem: Environmental > Terrestrial > Soil > Wetlands > Permafrost | place: Sweden: Stordalen | collected...
GTCACCGGAGCCCATCCCCGAACGGAGGCCGGCGCAGCCCGCACAGCAGCCCGAAGGGAAACGGGCCGTGGTCACGGTTCCCAGCACGGGACTTCGCGCAAGTCACTCGATGGAGTCGCGCGTTATTCCCAAAACCACCGTACGGCAGAAGGACCGCGTCGAGATACTCCGCCGGTACTCGTCGCAGACAGGTCCGGACTGGATCCTCGTCAGGACCAACTCCGGGACTATCGGCTGGGTGGTTGCATCGGTCGTCAAAGAAATGCGTGGATAGCCGGTTGCGGTTGGGGGACTGCTTCCGGTCTGGAGGAGTGCTGATGGCATATGGCACTCCTTCTTTTTTTTGCATACATTTGATCCGTCTTCCGTTCTCCGACCAAACGTCAACTACCGGTGATCCTATGAAGCGCATGTTTCTTCTCCCTCTCATCCTCTTCGCGGCGGCGGCCACGGCCCAGGAGAGCGTTCAGGAACCATCCACGGGCAAGAGCTTTCCGGTGGTCGTGAAATACACCAGGAACGGGACCGAGTATCCGATGTCGCTCACCGGCGTCACCGTCAGGAAAAAACTTGTCTTCAAAGTGTACGGGATGGCGCACTACGCGCAGGACCCGGGGAAGGCCCCGAAAGAGGAGGCTCTCGGTGCGATGCTGGTGGACGGCAAAGCCCGGCAGATCACGATGGATTTTGCGAGAGACGTCGATGCGGGAAAGATCCGGGACGCGTACCTGGACGGATTCAGGGAAAACGCCACGGCCGACGAGTTGAAGTCGATACAACCCCTGGTGGATGAATTCGTCGGCTTCTTCGCGAAGGAAGTGAAGGAGAACCAGCAGTTAATCCTCCGCTGGCTCCCAGGCGGTATCGTCGTTGCGACAATAACGGGGGAGGAGATGCCGGCGATCACCAGCCCGCTCTTCGCCCGTGTCCTCTGGTCGATCTGGTTCGGGAAAGATTCGATCGTCGACAGGGATGATCTCGTCGCGCGGATTGCCCCGAACTGAACCGGCTCGGCTCCCGCTCAACGGGTCCGATCAAGGTGAGTGAGCGCCAGGGCGACGTTTGCACACCAGGCCAGCACTTTGAATTCACCTGCTGCCAGAGCGTGTGCCAGATCGGATTTGCTCAGCAGCCGCAACTCCTGGTCTTCAAGGTCGGGGCTTCCGGGCCTGCCGGTCTTCCGGGCACTCCGGGCAAGGAACAAGTGTGCCGTGCCGCCTCCCCTGTTGCCGTCGGCGACGTACGAGCCGAGCGATATCCACTCGGTTGCCTCATACCCCGTCTCCTCCAGAAGCTCGCGCCGGGCTGCTGCACCGGGAGACTCTCCCGGTTCAACGTATCCACCCACGGGTGCGAGGGATGTCCCGTCACCGATCGCGTACTTCGTTTGCCTGAAGCAGACAAATTCCCCGTCCGGGGTCTCCGCCATGACATTGACGTAGTCGGGCATCACGAGCCATGGCCATCCCTCGATGACGCGCCCGTCCGGCAGCTCCACATCGTGATCTTCGAGTGTGAGAAACTTTCCCCGCCGGAGCACCGGGGTGCGGGAGAGCGTCTTCCAGGATTTCATGCTGTCGGGCGTTCGTCTTTTGGAATCGCGGCTGGGTGAGTATACGCGATCTGCGTGCGAATTTCAAGATGCGGGGTTTTCGTTGATTCTCTCGGGGATTCTTCACATTATGATAAACTGAGAACTCCTGCTCCGATGTCCCTGCCTGCGCAGGTCGGCCGTGCTCTGTGATATAGGCCATCGAGGGGTTCTCCCTATGAGGCAACTTCTTCGTGCGTCCCTCGTTAACTATATAGTGAGGAACAGGGACATTGCCGGAGCAGAAATGACACTTTTTGAGAGATATCCGGTGATTGCCAGGCCGCTGTACGGCCTTCTGGCCGCCCTCCTGGGGGCGGCGGCGATCCTGACCATCGTCAACTACGCCGGGTCCCCGACGGACGAGAACCTCTTCGCCGATATGCCGCGCCCGATGTCCCTGTACGTGATGAAGCCCATCCCGGCACAGGGGGACACCATCCGCGCGGGGGACCTGATCGTCAAGATCAACGGGATCACTCTCAGCGACTCGTCGGCGCTGGTCACAATCTTGAAAGCCGCCGCAGGAGACTCGATTCTTAAGGTCACCACGTACCGCCCTTCCGCGCTCTCCGGCTCCGATCTCACCGTCCGCAGGCGTGACATCCCTGATACCGTCGGCGTCTTCCTCCACGATTTCATCGCAGTCACGGATGTGACCCGCGGAGGAGCTTCCGACAGGGCCGGCCTCAAAGTGGGGGACGTTCTCCTCCGTATCAACGGAGAAACGTTCAAGACCGCCCTGGATGCGGACCAGATACTCCGGCGGGGGCAGACCGGGAAATCCATTGTCTACGAAGCCCTCCGGGACGGCGAAACGCTCAGGCTCGACGTCACGCTCGCTCGGTTCGGCATGCCCCTGCCCCTCCTCATATTCAGCGTCTCGGGGATGTTCATGATGGGCGTCGGCGGGTTCATCGCGCTGAAACGGCCCCGCATCCGCGCGGCGCGCGTTGTTGGCCTGGGCTTGCTGCTCTCCGGGTTCTTCGTCGCGGCGGTGGCTGTGCGCAGGGATATCAACACGAACCTGTTCGTCCAGGTGCGTGATCTGATGGTAAGCTTTTCCCTTGTCGGGGGAACGGCGATGCTCATGCGTTCGACGACGTTCTTCCCCAAGGAACGTCCGGATATTCTCTCGAAACGGTGGATACCGTGGGTCTACGGCGGGCTCGCGCTTGCCATATTCGCATTGATCATGTTCAAGCAGTCGGTGGCGGCGAATGCCGGACTCGTCGCCCTCATTCTCTTCCATATCGTCGCGGCGGTCGTCTTCCGCAAGGGGGCTACCGCCGAACAGAAGAAAATGGGGAGGATCGTCAACTGGTCCTGGGGAGCCCTGGGGCTCTACGCACTTTCCCTCCTGGCGTACCAATCGGTCAAAGGAGCAAACAGCATCGGCCTGAACTCGGTCACCGCGATGGGGGTGATCATTTTTGGGGTGACGCTCTCCTACCTCTACGTGATAGGCCGGTACCGGCTGCTCGACCTCAACCTCCGCATCAGGCGGAACATTCAGTATTCACTCGTTTCGGTCGTCTGGGGGATGCTGATGGCGACCGTGCTTCTGAACATTTTCTTCTCGCTACCGTCGATCGATCTGAATCTTCCCGCGATATTGATTCATGGATCGACGATCGAAGCCGTTGATGAACCGGCGCTGGGGAGCACGAGGGAGTGGATGAACCGCTTCGCGCTCATCGGCATCGGTACGGCTGCGTGGTATCTCCTCTGGCGGATCCGGAAAGAGGGGCAGAAGTGGATCGACCGGAAATACTACCGGACGCGGTACGACTACCGGCAGGCTGTAAGCGAATTGACGGAGGTGCTGGCAACCAAACTGAGCATGGCGGACCTCGGTGCGGCTCTTACCGGGAAGATCGCAGAGCTCGTGCGGGTAAAACGGGCGGGGGTGTTCTTCTTCCAATCCGGGGAGGTCTCCTCATGCCGCGTTGGACACGGGATCGAGCAGGAAGCGTGGGACGTGTTCTGCACGATCGCCGAGAAGAGCCTGTTTCAGGTCCTGGGAGACGCAGGGGAGCACATACACGTTGATTATCTCCCCCCGGCGCTGAAAGAAGCATTCCGAAAGTATGAGTTTTACCTTATCGTTCCCGTCCGCTCCCGCCGTCGGCTGCTCGGTGCCATCGTTCTGGGGGAGAAGCTCTCCGAGGCCACCTACCGGAGGGAAGATTACGAATTCCTCGCCGCGGCGGCCGTCCAGTCCGCCATGGCGATGGAGAACGCGTTCCTCTACGAGGAACTCGCGGAGAAGGAGAGGATGAAACACGAGCTGGGTATTGCGCGGCGCATTCAGCTTGCCTCCCTCCCCCAGAAGACCCCGGTGATCCAAGGGCTCGAGATCGCCGGTGTCTCCATCCCTGCGATGGAGGTCGGGGGGGACTTCTTCGATTACCTGAACGGGAGCACGGGCCATCTCACGGTCGTCGTCGGGGACGTGAGCGGGAAGGGGACATCGGCTGCACTCTACATGTCGAAAATCCAGGGGATACTCCGGTCCCTCCACGGCTTCGGCCTTTCTCCTGCCGATCTGTTCATCCGGGCGAACCGTCTCCTGTGCGCGGACATGGAGAAGAGCTCGTTTGTCACTGCCGTGGGGGCTGCGTTCGATCCCGCGGACCATTCGTTCGTTCTTGCCAGGGCCGGTCACCTGCCGTTGTACCATTTCCTGGCGGCTGAGGGACGGGTCGTCGCGATCACCCCCAGGGGACTCGGACTTGGTCTCAACAACGCGGGGGTGTTCTCCTCCGAGATCGAGGAGAAGGTCGTACGATACAGCCCCGGGGACGTCCTTCTGTTCGTCACCGATGGAGTAACCGAGGCACATAACAGGGAGGGGGAACTCTTCGGTGAGGATCGGTTAATGGATCTCCTGGCCGGCCGGGCTGGGGAGAACGCTGCGGCGATCCGCGACGCGGTGATAGGGGAGCTTGCCTCGTTTTCCGACGGGGCCATGCAGCACGACGATGAGACGATCGTCGTCATCAAGGGTCTGTGAAACCTCAGAAGGGAAAGGGTGATACATGATCATCGTCATGAGCGCTCGGGCCACGCCGGAAGACGTGCGCCATGTGGTCGGTCGCATCGAGGAACTCGGCCTGAAGGCTCACCTGTCGCAGGGGGTGGAACGGACGATCATCGGTGTAATCGGGGATGAGCGCCTCCTGAAGAAGGAGCAGTTCTCGCTCCTGCCGCTTGTGGAGGATGTCATACCGATTCTCAAGCCGTACAAGCTGGCAAGCAGGGAATTCCGGCGTGAGAACACCGTCGTCGATGTCGCCGGGGTGAAGATCGGGGGGGGGCGTCTGGCCATCATCGCGGGGCCCTGTTCCGTCGAGAACGAGGAACAGATCCTGTCGACCGCGCGGGCAGTCCGGAACGCCGGGGCCGACCTCTTGCGGGGAGGAGCGTACAAGCCGCGGACGAGCCCCTACGCCTTCCAGGGGCTCGGAGAGGAGGGCCTGAAGCTCCTGGCGCTGGCGCGGGAGGAAACGGGCCTGGGGATCGTTACCGAGGTCATGGAGTCGTCCGAGGTGGATCTGGTCGCCCGGTATGCGGACCTCCTTCAGGTGGGGGCCCGGAACATGCACAACACCAAGCTGCTCCGCGCGCTCTCGGGGGTGGGGAAGCCGGTCCTGCTCAAGCGGAACTTCTCCGCGACATTGAATGAACTCCTTATGAGTGCCGAGTATCTCCTTTCCGGTGGGAACTCCGACGTGGTACTGTGCGAGCGCGGAATCAGGACATTCGTGGAGTACACGCGGAACACGCTCGACCTCAACATCGTCCCTGCGGTCAAGCAGCTTTCGCACCTTCCGATCATCGTTGATCCGAGTCACGGGACGGGGCGCCACGATCTCGTCATCCCCCTGAGCAGGGCGGCCGTTGCAGCGGGGGCGGATGGGCTTATGATCGAAGTCCATCCGCACCCCGCGGAGGCGTTCTCGGACGGCGAACAGTCGCTGACTCCGGATATGTTCGTGCAGCTCATGAAAGAGGTGAGGGCTGTCGAGCACGCCATCACCCCTCCGGCCGGTGCCTGATCGACCAGCAGCCTTTCCGGCTTGAAGAAGGTGCAGGGAAGGGGATCGACCTCCAGCTCTCGTGACACACGCACAACAGACAGCTCTCGCTCCTGCCGGTGTCAGTTCGCCGCGGCCCGGAGCACAAACCGCGGAATCGTGACCGAAAACGTTTCCCCCCCCGGTCGTTCCATGAGGTAGGTCCCCGCCATGGATCCTTCGAACGTCTCCAGGACGGAGAAGCTGCTGTATTCGTGTGCGCAACCCGCGGGGATCACCGGCTGCTCCCCTATGACCCCCTCCCCCTCAACCTCTTGGACATCCCCGTTGCTGTTCGTGATGAACCAGTGGCGGCGGCGGAGCTGAACCTGGTCGCCGCTGTTGTTCTCGATCCTAATAAAATAGGCGAAGACGAACTTCCGTTCGATATGGTTCGATTGCCCGTCGAGGTAAACCGGGCGCACTGTTACGGTGATGTCGTCTGTCGTTGCGACGTATGTCTGCATGACACATCAACAGCCGGAGGTGAGTAGCGGTTCCATCGCGGGGATGGTCTTCTCAAACGCGCCCCCGCTCGTCTTCCATCACGAGAGTCTTGATGACTTCGTGCTCAGGGGCATTCGGCGCCGCTGCGGCGGCTGCCGTCCCCCCGTGCTCTTCGTACCGGTACAGGTGCCCTTCGAACGGGATGTCCTTCTCCTTCAGGAACCGGACGGCCTGCGTGACGGGATAGTCAGTTCCGTGACTCATGGAGGGATGCATCGAAAACGCCGGCGAGATGCTCGAGCGTCATCGCGTGGGCCCCCCGGTCGGGGCCGAGATGCTCGATCACAATGCTGCCGAGTTTCATTTCCACGTCGTACTCCCCGAGGAGTGCGTCAATCATGACGAGAGCGAGTGCGAGATATCGCGAGTGCTCCTGTTGCGTGTACCCCGGCATGAACAGGACGATGCCTGCGCCCGGTCCACGGGCGGAGATCTCGAACCGGACATTCGCCGGCGAGAGCGCGAGCCCCTGAAATGTGACCGTACCGCTGACGGGGCGCCGCTGCCTGTAGCCCACGACATTCCAGCGCCGGAGGGGAGGGGCGCCACGTGCAAGGGCCTCGACCGCAGGGAACGCGTCACGAATGCCGCCGGCGCTGATCACTATGTCTCTCCTCCCCTCCTCGGGGAGGCCGATGTCGAATTCCAGGTCCGGATGCACGCGCCCGATAACTTCCCTGAGCTCCGGAGCGCTCGCTTCTCCTCGGAACAAGGCCTCTTCGGTCCGCAGGAATACCCGCCAGAACTCCCTGATCGCTATTTCCTCAAGAGCCATGCCCTGTCCGTTGTCTCTCCCTTTTCGTCGTATCCCCCCAGAATCAGGACCGACCCTGTGGTGAGTGTCGTCGCCGTGGAGTAGCTATACGGCCGTTCGAGTGACGCGATGACGGAAGGTTCCGCTTCTCCTCCCGCGGAATTCAACAGCTCGATTGCCGGGTCCCCCCCTGCGACAACCAGGCTCCCGTCTGCCAGCGGCGCAATCGACATGCCGAACCTGGCACGCGGGCGCTTCATGTCCGGGATCCTGATGAACTTCTTTCCCTCGGGGTCATATCGTTCGATCAGTGCGAGGTCCCCCCTCCAGGTCGTCTGGTCTGTCCCCCCCAGTATCAGGATCTCTCCCCGGGAGAGTCCGACCGCCGCGTGCTTGCAGCGGGGCTCCGCCATGTCACCGACCGGACTGAACGTCCCGGTCCCCGGGTCGTAGACTTCGGCAGATGCCAGGACCGCATCGCGGCGCGACAACCCCCCGGCGATGAGTACCCCCCCTCCCGGGAGGAGCGTTGCGGTGTGGGATTGCCGCGGGATGGTCATGCTGCCTGTCGGGGCGAAACTTTTTCTCGCCGGATCGAACAGTTCCGCGCTCGCCGTGACATCGCGACCCGTCCCGCCGCAAATCAGGACGCGGCCGTCGTTCAGGAGCGTCGCGGTACATCCACCCCGGCGTGTGCTCATGCTCCCGATCGTCGTGAATTTCTCGCTTGCCGGATCGTACAGTTCCGCGCTCGAGAGAACGCCCATGATATTCCAGCCCCCCGTGATGAGGACCAGCCCTCCCGGGAGGAGCGTCGCCGTGTGCCCTCCCCGTGTGTACGACATCTCTCCGGTGTAGCCGAACTTTTTCGTGCGGGGATCGAATATCTCGGCGGTCGAAGAGTAGGTCTCGTCGTCCCCCCCGTGCTCTTTCCGGAACCCTCCCGTGATCAGCACCCTCCCGTCGCTCAGGAGCGTGGCGGCGTGGGAAGCGCGCTGTTCCGTCATCGCGCCGAATGGCTTCAGGAGGGGAGGGGGGGACGTCCCCTTTCCCGCCTGCGGGCCACCCTGAGGCGATGAGCAGAGTGCAAGCAGTATCAGAAGAAGGTTGAATGCGCTCATGAAGGGCCTCGTTCTGGAGCTCCTGCGTCAGAATTTCAGGTGCTTCACGGTCAGTCCGTTGTTGATCAGTTCCGCCAGCGAGTCGATGCCGATCCGGAGGTGGATTTCCCCGAACTCCCGGCTCACTCTCTGGTCGCTCTCTGCCGTCTTCACCCCCTCCGGGATCATCGGCTGGTCGGAGACCAGAAGCAGTGCGCCGGTCGGGATCTTGTTGAAGAATCCGGTTACGAAGACCGTCGCGGTTTCCATGTCGATCGCCATCACCCGGATCCGGCGCAGGTACTGCTTGAAAAGCTCGTCGTGCTCCCACACACGGCGGTTCGTCGTGTAGACGGTCCCCGTCCAGTAGTCTCGCGCGTGGTTGCGAATCGTGGTGGAGATCGCCTTTTGCAGGTTGAACGAGGGGAGTGCAGGAACCTCTGCGGGGAAGTAATCGATCGAGGTTCCTTCCCCCCTGATGGCGGCGATGGGGAGAATCAAATCCCCCAGTTTGTTTTTCCTCTTGAGCCCTCCGCATTTTCCCAGGAACAGGCAGGCTTTCGGCCTGATGCTCGCGAGGAGGTCCATCATTGTCGCCGCGTTGGCGCTCCCCATCCCGAAATTGATGATCGTAATCCCGCGGGCCGTGGCATTGGGCATCGGTTTGTCTTTTCCCCGCACCGGGACGTTGTGCCACGCGGCGAATTGTTCGACGTAGGTGCTGAAGTTCACAAGCAGGATGTGTTTCGCGAACGCATCGAGAGGCGTCCCCGTGTACCGGGGGAGCCAGTTCGCGACGATCTGTTCCTTTGTTCTCATTTGTCCTTCACGGACTGGTCTCTGAGCATTTTCGACATGTCGTACGGAGCGGCGTCCCCACCGAGGTAGGTGTGGAACCGGTCGAGGTGCGCGTTATATAAAAGAGGGCTGCCACGCTCCGGCGCGGCGGATTGGCTGGTAAAATACCAAAGCCGTCAGGCAAAATCAATCTGTCGATTTGCAAGTCAGCATCCCTCTATCGATATTTCCCTTCATCCGTTCAACCACTGGACTCCGCACGCATGATGAATTTCCCCCGGCCACACGACTCGACGCGCGCCCTGGTCAGTCTGGATGCTTTCCGCCGCAATATCGGTTGTGTCAGGTCCTATTGCGGGAGAGGTACCAGGATCATGGCGGTCGTCAAGGCGAATGCATACGGTCATGGCATGATTGAACTCTCCCGGGAAGCCATCCGGGGGGGGGTGGACTGCCTGGCTGTCGCCCGCGTTGCGGAAGCGCTGGAGATCCGGAAGAGCGGGATCGTCCATCCCCTCCTCGTCTTCGAGGTTGCCCCTCCTTCGATGATTGACGCTGCGATCGCGGAAGGGATCGAGCTCTCCGTGAGTACCGCGGATGGGGCGGTCTCCATCAGCCGGGTCGCATCGCAGAGACAGGGGAAGGCTACTGTGCATGTGAAGGTGGACACCGGGATGGGGCGGCTCGGCTTTCCCGATGACACCGCCCCGGCGGAGATCGCCTCACTCCTCCGGCTCCCCCATCTTGAACTGGCGGGTGTTTACAGTCATTTTGCGACATCGGAGGACCCGGATAGCTCTTTTGCGAAGGCTCAGATTGCCCGCTACAACGACGTCATCGAGAGGCTGCGCAGTTCGGGGATAGAAGTCCCTCTCCGGCATATGGCCAACAGCGGCGCGATAATCTCGCTGCCCGATGCGCTGTTCGACATGGTCCGCCCGGGCATCATGCTCTACGGGTATCCGCCGTCGCGGTCGATGCCGCAGCGGCATCCGGTCACGCCGGTAATGTCTCTCGTATCGAACATCAGCATGCTCCGGTCCGTCGGGAAAGGGACGAGCATATCCTACGGCCGACGGTTCTTTGCTCCGGATAAGACGACGATCGCAACGGTACCGATCGGCTACAGCGACGGGTTTACGAGGCTTCTGACAAACCGGTCGTCCGCGGTTATCCGGGGGAAATTATACCCGGTGGTGGGGACAATTTGCATGGACCATCTCATGATCGATGTCGGAACAGACCCCGAATGCCGGACCGGGGACGATGTGACATTCATCGGAACGGACGGAACCCTGTCGATTACGGCATGGGATATTGCAGAGACACTCGGGACCATCCCGTACGAGGTGACCTGCCTCATTTCACCAAGGGTTCCACGTTTTTTTGTTGAATAGATTCCCAATTTGCATTTGAGGGACTGACTGTATATATTCTCAACAGTCATGCACCGGACAGGCCCACAAATATCGCGGATGCTGCTTGCGTCCCTCTTCCTGGTTTTCAATGTCGGTCTCCCGATCTTGATCGATTCATGCCCGATGCCGAAACCCGTGGGCTCAATGATGTGCCCTCTCTGTCACCGGGATGCGGGCGAAGGAAGTGGGGAGGTCGTGAAAGGGAGACCGTGCTGCACATCCTCCATCGCGGCCGAGGGGAACGCAAATGAATTCCTCCGGATCCAGAAAAGCGTGTGCGATCCCTTTGCAAGTCTGTGCGTCATTTTCCAGTCCCGCATAAGTCCATTTTCTTCCTCCTCCGTTTCACAGATCCCTGCTTCGACCCCTTCTCATTTTGCCCCCGACGACATTCCCGTCATACACTCATCGCTTCTGATCTGATCTTCCTCCTCCTCCGGAGGGGTTGACGCAACTTCTGATCCGGTGCGTCCGACCCCGACCGACCGTCTGGTTTCGAATCACGAAAATTACCTGAGGTATGTCATGACAGCTTTTCTTTGCGGTCTTCTTGTCGCTTTGTGGCCTCTCCGCACGGTCTTCCCATCCGGAGTGGCCGATACCACGCGACTGTGGGACCTCGTCGAGGAATCGCTCGACCGCAACCCCGAAATCGAAGCGGCCCGTCAGCAAATGGCCGTCATGGGTGCGAAGGTCGCGCAAGAAGCCTCTCTTCCTCCGCCGGAGCTCACATTCATGAGGGAAGGGATGCCTTCCTTCCGTTACTCCGAAGCGATGTTCTCCCGTATAGAAATCATGCAGATGCTCCAGTTCCCGACAAAGCTCTCAACGAGGCGGGAGATCGCGGAGATAAGCGCCGACCACGCCCACCATGATCATATGGAGAAGGAGTTCGATGTCCTCTACCGGCTGAAATCGGCTTATGCGGAGCTCTGGTACCTGCAGCAATCGATCGCGCTCACCCGTCGGAACGGAGAACTGCTCCAACAGGCTCTCGCGGTGGTACGGGCCCGGTACGGTGCCGGGAGCGCGGGGGAGGAGGATGTCCTGAAGGCGTCCGTGGAATCGGCCAGGAACGATAATCTCATCGTATCGCTCCGGCAACGGGAGCTCGGCATGAAGTCCATGTTGATGTCGATTCTCGACCGACCCGACGGCGACACGCTCGGGACGGCCGTCATGCCCGATTCGCTCGTGCTCAACGTTACTCTCGACACGCTCATTGCAAGGGGAATGGACTACCGGCCGATGCTGCAGCACGATTCGCTCGCTCTGCTCGAGCAGAAGGCGCTACTTTCCGCGGCCAAACAGGAATACATCCCCGATCTCAGGATCGGCCTTCAGTACATGACCGCCCCTCTCACCGGATTCAACGGCTGGACGGTGACAGCAGGTATCACCCTTCCATTCGCCCCGTGGGCTCTTGGCGCCCGATCCGCGAAAATCGATGAGTCGGAGGCCGGGATCAGCAGGGCCGCCGCCGCTCTCGCCGCTTCGCGCGCGATGGTGCGCGCGGAGATGAGGGACCGGTATTCCAGGGCGGTTGCGGACAAGCATCAGGTGGAAGTGTACCGCACCGCGATGCTCCCCCGGGCGGAAGGGGCGCTCCGGTCGGCGCTCGCGGCCTACCGTTCCGGGAGGGGGGATCTCCTTATGGTGCTCGATTCCTGCAGGATGCTGAGCGATCTGACGATGGAAGCCTTGATGCTCCGGATGGATTTTGCGCGCTCGATCGCCGGCTTGGAACAGGAAATCGGCGTCAGAGACCTGACATTTCTCCGATGAAGAAAGGAATGAATGAACGATGAAAAAAACTCCGTTCCTTATCGCGGCGACCCTTCTGGTCGTCCTGATTCTGGGTCTCCTGTTCCTCCACCCCTTCAGGAGCAATCAGGCGGCCGGCACGGCGCCTTCCGGGGAGGGGGTCGAGTACTACACATGCCCCATGCACCCGTCGGTGATCGCGTACAAACCTGGACCCTGTCCCATTTGCGGGATGACACTCGTGAAGAAGGTCTCAGGTGGACACCCCGGCGGGCATGAAGGGGAGGTGGTCGTCTCCCAGGCGCAGCGAGTGCAGGCAAATATTGCGACGTCGGTGGTCAGACGGATGCCGCTCTCCGCGTCCGTCTCTGCATCAGGTGTCGTCGCAATTGCGGAGCCATTCCAGTCAGTCGTTACTGCCAGGGGTCGTGGGCGAATTGAGCACCTCTTCGTGAACAAGACAGGCACCGTTGTCCGGAAAGGAGAAGCGCTTCTCGCCCTCTTTAGCCCTGAGCTGATCAGCGCCGAGGAGGAATATCTCATCGCGCTCGGAGGCACGGAGGAAGTCACCAGGGCGCAACTTGTCGCAGCATCACGGAAGAGGCTTATGGAGCGGTTCGGACTGACGGAGTCCCAGATCAACCGCCTGGAGCGTGAACGCGACATGCAAAGCCCGGCCACCTATTCTTCCCCGATCGCCGGAACCGTGATACGGAAGCCGGTTGTCGAAGGCCAGTATGTCGAGGAAGGGACGACGCTCTTTGAGCTGGCGGATCTCTCCCGCGTATGGGTGATCGCCTCGGTCCCCGAGCAGGATATACGGTCTGTGCGGGTGGGAGAGGCCGTCGAAGTGAGCGTGGACGCCTACCCCAGTCTCTTGCTTAAGGGTCGGGTCGGATTCATCGAGCCTGTGCTCGATCCGGATTCCCGTACCGTCCGCGTCCGCACAGAACTGGCCAACCCGGGAGGTACACTGAAGCCGAACATGTATGCCCGGATCGCGCTGAAGCAGGCTCCCCGCGAGGCTCTCGTCGTCCCGACGTCGGCGGTGCTCTTCACGGGGAGGCATCCCCGCGTATGGGTCGAATCGGAACCGGGGCGCTTCGCGCCACACGTTGTGAGCGTGGGGCAGACCGCCGGGGCATTCACCGAAATACTGTCCGGAGTGGACGAAGGAGATATGGTCGCGGTGACGGGAGGATTCCTCATCGATTCTGAGAGCCAGCTCGAAGCACCCGCCGGAGGAGAACATGAAGGTCACAAAATGTGAGGTGAAGTATGATTGAGCGGATCATAGAATTCTCGGCGCGAAACAGGTTTGCCGTCATCCTTGCGTACCTGGTCGTCCTGGGATTCGGCATCTGGGGGATGCTCACGACCCCCCTCGACGCGATCCCGGATCTCTCCGAAAACCAGGTCATCGTATTCACCGAGTGGATGGGGCGCTCCCCGAAGCTCGTGGAGGACCAGGTGACGTTCCCGCTCGTGACGGCATTGCAGGGGATCCCGGAGGTGCACGACATACGGGCCCAGTCCATGTTCGGCATGTCGTTCATATACGTGATTTTCAATGAATCCACCGATCTCTACTGGGCCCGGAGCAGGGTCCTGGAGAAACTCTCCACGGTGCAGTCAGGCCTTCCCGCGGGGGCGAAGATGCAGCTCGGGCCCGACGGGACGGGTGTCGGGCACGTATTCTGGTACACGCTCGAGGGGAAGTACGATCTGGGGACGCTGAGGGGGGTGCAGGACTGGTATGTCAAACTAAACCTTCAGGGTGTGCAGGGGGTCGCGGAGGTTGCCTCCGTCGGGGGGTTCGTCAGGCAGTACCAGGTGGATGTCGATCCGCTCCTGCTGAAGTCGTTCGGCCTCACGCTCGCCGATGTCCGCAATGCCGTTATGCGCTCCAACAACGATGTCGGGGGAAAGATCATCGAGGTGTCGGACGCGGAGTATTTTGTCCGCGGGCAGGGCTACATCCACTCGGTAAAGGATGTGGAGGATATTCCTCTTGCCACCGTCGGTGGCGGGAACGCGCTCCTGTTGAAGCAGGTCGCCCGCGTCCAGCTCGGTGGTGACATCCGGCGCGGGGCGCTGGAAAGGGATGGGAACGGAGAGGTCGTCGGGGGCATCGTGGTGATGCGGAGCGGCGAGAACGCGAAGGATGTCATCGACAGGGTGAAAAAAAGGCTCGATGAGATCCGGCCCGGGCTTCCCCCGGGGGTGGAGATCCACACCGCGTACGACCGGTCGACGCTCATCACCGCGGCGGTCGGCACGCTCGAACGCGCACTTGTCGAAGCAGCCGTGGTGGTGACACTGGTGGTGCTCCTGTTCCTTCTCCATATCCGGAGCGTCCTCCGTGTCATCATCGAGATTCCGTTCGCAGTCCTGATCGCCTTCATATTCATGAGGGTCTTCGGCATAAGCTCGAACATCATGTCACTGGGGGGCATCGCGCTTGCCATCGGCGTGATTGTGGATGCATCGATCGTCCTTGTCGAAAATGCATACAGGAACGTCGCAGCGGAGCAGGAGCGGAAGGGGACGCTCACCAACGAGGACTATATCGAGATCTCCATCCGCTCCGCGAAGCAGGTGGGCCCCGCGATATTCTTTTCCGTGCTGATCATGGTCGTGTCGTTCCTCCCCGTGTTCCTGCTCGAAGGTCAGGAGGGGAGGCTGTTCCGGCCGCTCGCGTTCACGAAGACATTCGTCCTGGCCGGATCGGCGATCATCGCGATCACGCTCGTGCCGATGCTCATGACGCTCCTGACGCGCGGGAAGTTCAGGACAGAGAACAGGAATCCGGTCACCCGCGTGCTGGGGAAGCTGTACGCGCCTGTCATCCGCCTGGCGCTCACGTACCGGAAAACCGCGCTCGGCCTCAATGTGCTTGCGCTCCTTGCCGCCGTCCCGATGATACTCCGCATGGGGTCGGAATTTATGCCGCCGCTGGACGAGGGGAGCCTCCTGTTCATGCCGGTGACTCTCCCGTCAGCTTCGATCACGGAAGTGAACAGGCTGCTCCGGGTTCAGGACGCCGCCATCCGCTCGGTCCCCGAAGTGGAGACGGTTCTCGGGAAAGCGGGGAGGGGAGAGACTTCCACGGATCCCGCTCCCCTGAGCATGATCGAGTCGATCATCCTGCTCAGGCCGAAGGACCAGTGGCGTCCCGGTTTGACGAAAAGCGACATCGTGGCTGAGCTGGACAGGAAACTTCAGATTCCCGGCGTCCGGAACGGATGGACGCAACCGATCATCAACCGGATCAACATGCTCTCGACCGGAGTTCGCACGGACCTCGGTGTGAAGGTGTTCGGGAGGGATCTTGACACACTGGAAGGCCTGGCGTTGCGGGCCGAAGAGATACTCCGGCAGATCCCCGGCGCGGCCGATCTTTATGCCGAGCGCTCCGCGGGGGGGATGTTCCTCGACATCGCTATCGACCGGAGCGCCGTGGGGCGTTACGGAGTCTCCGTCGGCGACGTACAGGATGTCATCGAAACCGCGCTCGGGGGGGAGAACATCGGGACCGTGATAGAGGGACGGGAGCGGTTTCCGATCCGCGTCCGGTATGAACGGGACATGCGGAACTCCCTGGACGCGATCCGCGCGCTCCCTGTCCCGGTAAACCTCTCAGGCGGGGGAGCCCCTTCCGCGGGACCGATGGTCGCGGCCACCGATGCCGGGACGCCGTCGGGCGGAATGCCGTCCGCGTCCTCCCCCCTGCCGATACAGGCCGGCGTTCCCCAGTCTCCGCTGCCGCGGCGTGCCTATGTTCCCCTTTCCGCGCTGGCGCGCATCGCGGTGGTCCCCGGGCCGCCGATGATCGGGAGTGAGAACGGACAGCTCCGTTCGATAGTTCTCCTCAATGTCAGAGGGCGCGACATGGGGAGCTTTGTCGGCGAAGCCCGCGAAGCGCTCAACCGGGAGTTGAAGCTCCCCGCCGGGTACACGCTCCGCTGGAGCGGTCAGTGGGAGAACCAGATACGCGCAAAGAGCCGGATGGAACTCCTGATGCCGCTCGTATTCCTCATCATCTATGTCATGCTCTACTTCGTCACGAGAGACTACCTCGAGGCATTGGTGGTGATGCTCTCTGTTCCCTTTGCGCTCGTCGGGGGAGTGTACCTGGTCTACTTCCTCGGGTACAATTTCTCCGTGGCGGTCTGGGTCGGGTTCATCGCGCTCTACGGCCTTGCGGTCGAGACGGGTGTGGTGATGGTGGTCTACCTCCATGAGTCGCTCGACAAGCGTCTCCGTTCGTTTGCGAGGGGGGAGCGGGGCCCTCTCACCGAGGAGGATATCAGGGAGGCGACTGTCGAAGGGTCGGTGCTCCGTCTCCGGCCGAAGGTGATGACCGTCGGGACTGCGATGATCGCCCTCGTCCCGATCATGTGGAGCAGCGGTGTCGGGGCGGATGTCATGCAGCCCCTCGTTGCGCCGATGATCGGAGGCCTCATCACATCCACGGTTCATGTCCTGGTGGTGACCCCGGTCCTCTTTGCCTACATGAAACGTCACGCGCTCCGGAAAGGGACCCTGAAGGTGTCGCACATGAACAAGCATGCGGGATGACCGGATTGCATGTTTCACATTTCTATCCTATTTTACAGCGTATTCGAGGACCCATGTTCCGGACACTTACACACCAGGGGGAATCCAGGCAAATGAAGCATATCAAGGAAATCGCCGTTGTGCTGGTTCTTGTCATTGCGGGAGTCGCATTTTCACAGCAGGCGCAGGACGAATCGAAGAAGCCTGCGGCTCACTCTGATAAGAAATCCGAGTGCTGCGCAAAAATGAAAACGAAGGCGGGGGGGAAGATGGGCTGCTGCTCGTCTGACTCCGCCTGCGCGAAGGAAGGGAAGTCCGCCGGCGGGAAGCAGTGACGAATCCATGATATCGTTCACATGGAGTGCGCACGTACTGAAGGGGTCAGCGAAATGACACTACTTGTCGTGGATGACGAGCCGGAATACCGGCTGATAATGCGAGCCGTCCTGATGGCGGAAGGATGGGACGTCCTCCTCGCGGAGAACGGGGAAGAGGGGATAGCGAAGATGAAGGAATCAAAGGTGGACATGGTGATTTCCGACATCTACATGCCGGTCATGGACGGCATCAGGTTCCATCGCGAAGTGAGGGGGACCCCGGAGTTTGAAAAGACCCCTTTTCTCTTCGTCTCTGCGTACGACGATCAGCACACGCTTGATTCGGTGAAGGATCCCCGCTACGAGGGCTTCCTGCGAAAGGCGCGGCCGGTCGAAGAAATGATCGAATGGATCAACTACCTGACGACCCCCGAAGACAAGAGACCCAAACTCCCTCCGGGCGGTGCGCGAACCAGGGGGCAGACCCAGATACGCTTCGGCTCACGCGGCGGGAGCGGCACACCCACTCTTTGAACGGTCCGCTCTCCTGCAATCGCCGCAGCACAGCGTCTCCCGGCATTGGGTGGCAACCTGCTCTTCATCCTTGCTTTTCCCGAGTTTCCTCCCCGAAACCACAACCGGATCAACGGAAACCACAACCGGATCAACGAATGAGCAATCACATCAGAAAACCCGCCACACTGATAACGGGTGCCAACGGGGAGATGGGGCACGGCCTGATCGAAGCCCTCGCCTCCTCCGGTTCGAACATCATCATTGCCATCGACCTGCGACCCCTCGACGAATCCCTCCGCTCGAAATGCGCCGAGACAATCACCGGCGACATACTCGAACAGCGACTGATGGAGCGTCTCCAGAGCGAGTACGAAATACATACGATTTATCACCTGGCGGCGCTCCTCTCCACGCGCGCCGAGTTCACTCCCGAATCGGCGCACAAAGTGAACGTCGAGGGAACGATGTACCTCCTCAAACTTGCCGTCGAACAATCGCGGTGGCACGGCTTCCCCGTGAAGTTCCTGTTCCCCAGCTCCATCGCGGTCTACGGGCTCCCGTCCGTCTCCGCGAAGAAGAGTGCCGGGAAGGTGGCGGAAAAAGACTGGACGATGCCGATCACCATGTACGGCTGCAACAAACTGTATTGCGAGCATCTCGGGCGGTACTATGCGCATCACTACCGCCAGCTTGCTGCCGATTCAGATCAACGGGGGGGGGTCGATTTCCGGTGCATCCGCTTTCCGGGCCTCATCAGCGCTGTCACCGTGCCGAGCGGCGGCACGAGCGACTACGCGCCCGAAATGCTCCACGCGGCGGCCCAGAAGAAACACTACGAGTGTTTCGTGCGGGAAGACGTCCGCATCCCCTTCATGGTCATGCCCGACGCCATCGATGCGCTCCTCCGGCTGGAAGCCGCCCCTTCGTCGCAGCTTTCACAGACGGTGTACAACATCACCAGCTTCAGTCCCTCCGCAAGTGAAATCCGTGCGATCGCGCTCCGTGCGTTTGACGGCGCCGCCATCACGTTCCGGCCGGACGACAAGCGTCAGGCGATTGTCGATTCGTGGCCCGAGGATGTCGACGACAGCGCCGCGCGCGGGGACTGGGGATTCGCCCCTTCGTTCGATCAGCAGCGTGCATTCGACCGGTACCTGATCCCGGGGATCCGCCAGAGGTATGCGCAATGAGAATTCCCTTCGTCGCTGCTCTCGCGCTTGCCGCGTCTCTCACGGCTTCCGCACAGGTCACCGATTCGGCAAACGGGTATGGTGCGGTTGCCGGGCAGCTCCTCCGCGTGGGGCTCGGCAGGCTGGGGGCCTACGGCATGCTGGGGCATCAGGAAGGGCTCTCAACGGAGACGGCTACTCGATCCCGGTGACGCCGGTTGTGCCGCCGGGATCTTTTCCCCCCTCCCAGTAGAACGCACCCCGCGTGACGGGGTGATTCCCGACCTGGTTCATCGTGGCTGCATCATAGAGCCTGCCGTTCAGCATCACCCACCGGACCGAGTCGCTGTTCCGGATGTTCTCGAGCGGATTTTTTTCCATCACGACCAGGTCCGCAAGTTTCCCTTCCTCGAGTGATCCGATCTCCTTGTCAAGCCCGATATACGCCGCGCCGTACAGCGTGGCGCAACGGAGAGCCTGCAGAGGCGTCATCCCTCCCTGTGCGAGCATCCAGAGCTCCCAGTGTGCGCCAAGCCCCTGGAGCTGGCCGTGCGCCCCGAGCTGCGCCCTCCCCCCGGAGTCCACGATGGCCTTCACCCCCCGGGCGACTGAAAAATGGTGCCAGTCGTCTTCCGGCGCCATCATGCGCCGCCGGGAGCGTGCGTCGATGAGAGTGCGGGGGACGTACGTCAGCAGGCGCTCGTTCTCCCAGACGTTACTTTTCATATACCAGTAATTCTCCCCCATCAGTCCGCCGTAGCAGACGATCAGCGTGGGCGTGTACCCGACGCCGCTCCTGGCGAAGACTGTGACGACATCCTTGTAAAGCGGTGCTACCGGGAGCGCGTGTTCGATCCCCGTATGACCGTCAAGGATCTGCGTCATGTTCCAGTAGAGAGTCGATCCCCCCTCCGGCACGACCATCATCCTTAGGTCCCGTGCCGCCTCCAGTATCTGTTGTCGCTGGTCCCGGCGGGGCTGATTGTAGCTTTTTACCGTGAACGCGCCGACGGCCTTCAGGCGGCGGAGGTTCGAACGGGCATCGTCGAGGTTGTCGACAACAGCCTTGAAGCTTCCTTCCGCACCGTACAGTATCGTCCCGGTCGAAAAGAGCCGGGGGCCCGTGATCATCCCCGCTTTCAACATTTCCGAAGCGGCAAAGACCTCCTCGGTGTTGTTGGAGGGGTCGTGCTCCGTGGTTACACCGTAGGCGAGACTTGCATAGAACGCCCAGTTCTGCTGGACGGTAATCCCGATGCTCCCGGCCGGACCGTGCGCATGGACATCGACCAACCCCGGGATGATGTACATCCCGCTCACATCGACCACCTTTGTGCCGGCGGGGACGGGGACTTCCTGCTTGCTCCCCACACGTGTGATCCGGTTCCCCTCCACGAGTATTGTCCCCCCGGGGATGACCAGATCCCCTTTCATCGTGATGATCGTGGCGCCGACCAGTGCGAGGCGTCCTTCGGGTTTATCCGTGGGGGCGGAGAACCCGATGTCGATCCCGCTGGTGTCGGGGGAATTCTGCACACTGTCCCCCGGGGGCGCCTTGAAGCGGAACGTCCGCCCGAGCGTGCGTGAGAAAAGCTGGGGCCCAAGCGACCAGAAGAGCGTCCTGCTGTCGGGAGACCAGTGGAGATATGTCCCCGCGTCCCTTGTGATCCGTTGCACGGGATAATCCGTTGTGCCCGGTCCTATGGCGACTCCCTGCCCGGTGTGGGGGAACGCGGCGATGTAGGAGTTGTACCTCTCGGTGAATGCGACCCACCGTTCATCCGGCGATGGGACGATCTCCTGTGCGTTCTCCGAGGTCAGGTGAACGCGCCGTGTCTCTCCATGGAGATCCACGCTGACCAGCGCGACTTTCTCGCCTTCGGAGGTACTCAGGAAAACTCTGTCTCCGGTCCGGGTGAATTTCGGGCTTGAACCCTCCGCTGTCACAAACGTCATCGGTCCCCCTTCGGCGCTGATCGTGTAAACGCCCGGGTCGGTGCCGTAGGACCCTCCACGCAGATAGTCCCCACCGTTTTTCACGAAGACGACATTCCTCCCGTCGGGGGAGAATGATGGTTCTGTGTATGACCCCTTTTCCGTCGTCAGGGGGATGCCGCGCCCTCCGGAGGAACGGATCTTCATGATGCTCCCTCTCTCCGCGTCAGACCAGGCCGCGTACACGATCCACTTTCCGTCGGGAGAGAAGGCCGGATAAAACTCGAAATGGTCCCCCTCCGTGAGCCGCACGGGCGTTCCGCCCGGGAGCGGTTTCCTCCAGAGGTGTCCCAGCGCGCTGTAGACGACCGACTTTCCGTCCGGCGAAACAGTGACCCACCTGAGCATCCTGACAGGGAACCTCTCGGGCGCAACCACCTGTGGAAAGCGAACAGGTTCCGTGAGCGTCTGCGTCACTTCCGCGGAAAAGGGGATCTGCCGCGCTTCCCCGGAAGCCGAATTAATCCGCCAGATCTTCCCTTTTGCCGAGATCACAATTGAACCGCCGTCGGGAGTCCATGCAAACCCGGGGTGCACACCGAATATGGCCCACGTTTCCTGTGCATCCTTGTCGAGACCGTCGAAGAGCGGCCACTCCTCCCCGGAGTGAATGTCCCTCAGATACAGGACGGTCTTCAGTCTCACCCGGCGTATGAACGCAATGAGTTTTCCGTCGGGAGAAACCTGGGGCCGGACGGAGCCGCCGTTTCCTGAGACGAACCTCTGCACCTTGCCTGTTTCCCTGTCAAGCCGGTTGATAACATAGATCACGCCGTAGGGGTTCCGGTTGTATTCAAATGCGTCCCCCGGACTGACGTCCTCGCTGTAGTAGAGATACCGGCCGTCGGGGGAGACGGAAGGTTCGCCCGCATTCTGTTGCCAGTTCCTGCGCTTTGTGAGCTGCACTCCGTCCCCTCCGCTCGTGTGGTACATCCACATCTCGCCGGCCCCGAGTGACCGGGTGTTCACAAAATGCTTCCGGGCGATCAGATAATCGCCGTCAGGTGTCCAGACCGCGTTGTTGAGGAGGCGGACTTTTTCATGCGTCACAGCGTGACGCCCCGTTCCGTCGGTGTTCATGACCCAGATGTTGTCGCCGCCCCCCCGGTCTGACGTGAACGATATCCTCGTCCCGTCCGGGCTGAACCTCGGCTGCGTCTCGTATGCGGGACCGCCGGAGAGGAGGTGCGCCTTCCCCCCCTCGAAGGGGATGATGTAAATATCCCCGAGGAGGTCGAACGCAATGCTCTTCCCGTCCGGGCTGACGTCGAGCGATATCCATGTCCCTTCGTCGGTTTCGAATTTCAACTCCCGGGTCGGGCCGTGGGGAGCGCTCACATCCCAGAGGGGGGCGCCTCCGGCAGTGTCTGCCGGCGCTCCCGCGGCGGAGCCTGCGGCGATGAATAGGGGGATCAACAAACGGGATACACGCGCGCGTTGATTCATGTCTCTCCTTCGGTGCGTCGATGGGGGAATTGACCAATGTAATAAATTGCGCTCGGAAAAAATGGTCTCGCACTGTATTCACTGTGGGAAAGGAGACCAATACCAATCAGTCGACACAGAATCCAGAGGAGGGTTTCATGAGCGATACGTCAGCCGCCACCATGTATTCCACGATGGTCAGGGCCGGGAAGACGACCTACTACGTAGACGTCAAGGAGGCGAAAAACGGCAGGAAGTTCATCTCGATTTCGGAAAACAGGATAGACGAAGGGGAGAAGAAACAGCGCTCCACGGTGCGCGTTTTCGGGGAATCCGTCGAACAGTTCCGGCAGGCCGTAAACGAAGCCGCAGCATCAATCATCCAGTAGACTCGCTCCTGACGGCCCTCACCTCCATGGCCGGCCTGACCCTTTGTGAGGTTCCCTGCATCATATTGAAAGAACCTATATTACAAGGGAGAGTGTACATGGAGCATTTAACGAAACAGACATTCCAGGAGAAGGTTTTCGACTTCGAAAAGAACAAGGAATGGTCGTTCGCCGGCGATATCCCCTGTATTGTCGATTTTTACGCGGACTGGTGCGGACCGTGCAAAATGGTGGCGCCTGTGCTCGAGGATCTGTCGAAGGAATTCGCCGGGAAGATCAATATCTACAAGGTTGACACGGAAAAGGAACAGGAACTCGCCTCCGTTTTCGGGATACGCAGCATCCCCTCCATCCTCTTCGTCCCGAAAGAAGGGAAGCCCCAGATGGCGATGGGCGCGATGCCGAAGGAAGCCTTCGTCCAGGCGATAACAGAGGTCCTCCAGGTTGCCGCATGAGGCACACATGTACATCCTGAGGATTGAACACCCGGTCCCCGACTTCGACGGTTGGAAGAAGGCCTTCGACAGCGATCCCGTCGGCCGGGAGAAGTCAGGCGTATGCCGCTACCGGATCTCACGACCGACAGATGATCCTCATTGCGTCATGATCGACCTCGAGTTCGACACCGCGAGTCAGGCAGAATCCGTGCTTGCCGCAATGCGCGTCGTCTGGGCTCGCGTCGAGGGCAAAATAATGATGAACCCTCGGGCGCGGATTGTCGAGGTATTGGAAACCAGGGAGTACTGAAAAAGCGGCACGGGGGCCATCGTTGTCTTTTCCTGGTGGAAATTGAGCCGTCGGTGGCATATATTGAAGGGGCGGGAGGGGGTTTGACCCTCCTCCGTCATGCTTCCCACGACGCCTGAGATTCCCCTGCCATGTTAGAAATACTCCTCCTTATCACGCTCGCACTTCTCCTGGCTCTCCTCCTGGTACTTCTGATCCTCCTCCGGCGTCCTGCCGCCGGTGCGGGGAGCGATCTCCTGATCCGTTTTGAAGGTCTGAAATCATCGATTGAAACCGTCGACCGTCTTCTGCGTGATGAATCGGCCCGGTCGAGGGAGGCCTTTGAACGATCGGCGCAACAGGACAGGGAGGAGCTCCAGAGAGCACTTCGTTCGAGCGCGGATTCACTTCAATCCCGCATTGCCGAAATCGCCTCCCTGCAGCGTGGTCAGCTCGATTCGTTTGCAGGCCAGCTCTCTGCCGTGTCACAGACCACAGGCGAGAAACTCGACAGAGTCCGCGACAGCGTGGAAGGAAAGCTCGCATCGATACAGGCGGACAACAATCGCCAGCTGGACAAGATGCGGGAGACGGTTGACGAGAAGCTGCAGGCAACGCTGGAGCAGCGGCTCGGCGAGTCGTTCCGGCATGTCAGCGAGCGTCTGGAACAGGTCCAGCTCGGTCTCGGGGAGATGAGAGCGCTTGCGACCGGCGTGGGGGACCTCAAGAAGGTCCTCACCAATGTCAGGACGCGGGGGACCTGGGGTGAGATCCAGCTCGGGGCCCTTCTCGAACAGGTACTCACCCGCGAGCAGTACGAAACGAACGTGGTGACGAAGGCCGGGAGCAACGAGCGTGTGGAGTTCGCCGTGAAATTTCCCGGGCGGGATGATCAGGGACCGGTGTGGCTCCCCATAGACGCCAAGTTTCCGCAGGAAGACTACCAGCGCATAGTGGATGCGTCGGAACAGGCGAACCCTCTCCTCCTGGAGGAGTCCGCGAAACAGCTCGAAAACCGGATCCGGCTGGAGGCGAAGTCGATACGGGACAAGTACATCGATCCCCCTCATACGACGGACTTTGCAATCATGTTCCTCCCCACGGAGGGGCTGTATGCCGAAGTGCTCCGCCGGCCGGGCCTCACCGAGGAACTCCAGCTCACTTTCCGGATAATGATCACCGGGCCGACGACGCTGGCTGCCATGCTCAACAGCCTGCAGATGGGGTTCCGGACGCTCGCGATCGAAAAGCGGTCCGGGGAAGTCTGGGCCCTTCTCGGAGCCGTGAAAACAGAATTCGGGAAATTCGGCGACATACTCGACAGGACGCAGAAGAAACTCCAGGAGGCGAGCAATACGATCGAAAACGCTGCGACGCGAACCCGGCAGATAGAGAGAAAACTGCGCAACGTGCAGGAACTCCCGGCAGGTGAGGCGGTGAAACTCCTCGGCGGGGATGCGGGGGGACTGGAGGAGGACCCCGGGGGCGGACGGGAGGAGAGCGCTTGAACGTTTGGACCGATTTCACTATTTTGGGACGGATTCCGGATTCCGGACTCGCGGACCCGTTGCATCCCCATTCATGATCAACCCGGAGGAAAGAACAGTGAGCACTCCCCGATTTCTTGCAGCGGCGCTTGCCGTCATGCTCGTCATGCTGTACGCCGGTTGCGGCGGAGGCGGGAAGGTCGTCTCCCGCATCGAGCCGGACAAGGCGATCGATCTGAGCGGCGACTGGAACGACACCGATTCGCGCCTCGTCGCCGAGGAGATGATCGGCGATGTGCTCGCGCGTCCCTGGCTTGGTGAATTCAAAGGGGATAAGAAGCGCACACCCGATGTCATCGTCGGGACGGTCCGTAACCGGACGGACGAGCATATACAGACTCTCACGTTCATCAAGAACCTGGAGAAGGAACTCATCAATTCGGGACGCGTGACCTTTGTCGCAAACAAGGAAGAGCGGACCGAGGTCCGCGACGAGAGGGCTGACCAGCAGGAGAACGCCTCGCGCGAGTCGATGAAGAAATTCCAGCAGGAGGCGGGGGCCGACTTCATGCTTCGCGGCGACATCACCACGATCGTCGACCAGGAGGGTGGGGAGAAGGTGAAGTACTACCAGGTTAACCTCGAGCTTGTCAACATTGAGACGAACAGAAAAGCATGGATCGGGGAGAAGAAAATCAAGAAATACATCTCGCAGAGCGGAACGAAATTCTGAACCTGAACTTCCCCCCGGGCATCGCGCGTCAGCTGACCGGCCTCATGCGGAAAGCGCCCTGGATCCTTCCAGCGGCGCTTTCATTTTTCCTCGTCTCCTGTGCCTCGACATCGGCGTTTTACACAGGGGTCGAGAACAATATCGCGGACGGAAATTACGGCGCAGCCCTGGATCAGGTCCGTGCGAACCGTCCGGCCTACGGCGACAAAAGCACCGTGCTGTACAACCTTGACGTGGGGCTCCTCTTTCACTACGCGGGGGTCCCCGACTCGAGCAACATCTATTTTTTCGCGGCGGAGAAGGAGATCGGCGAGCTCTTCACCAGGAGCGTCACTCTTGCCGCCGCCTCGATGCTCCTCAATGACAATGTCCTGCCGTACGAGGGGGAGGATTTCGAGAAAGTGCTCGTCAACGTCTTCCTTGCACTGAACTACGCGCAGAAAGGAGAGCCGGACGATGCGCTTGTCGAGGCGCGGAAGGTGGACGAGAAGCTGCGGGAGTATGCCCGGCAATACGAGGGAAAGAACAAATACCAGGAGGACGCATTCATCCGCTATGTGACGGGCGTCCTGTACGAATCACGCGGTGAGGTTAATGACGCCTTCATCGCATACAGGAAAGCGTTCGAGACGTACCGCGTGTACACAAAGGAATACGGGACCCCTGCCCCGTCGTTTCTCCTTGATGACCTTGTACGAACCGCGACGCTCATGTCATTCGACGACGAGGCTGCTTCCTACAGGGCGATGGGGGGGAGGGCATACACATCCGGGGGTGTGCCTTCCGGCAGCGTCATCGTACTCGTGTACTCCGGCAGGGGCCCGGTAAAACAGGAGGTGCGTCCGAAGGTGAGCATACCGGACGAGAAAGCTGTCATCCATACGTTCCAGGTGGCCCTTCCGAAGTTCGTCGCACGCCACCAGGCGGGAAGAAGGTACAGCGTCGATGTTCGACAGGGAGAGGGGGTGACCCCGATGGTGGCAACGACGGAGGTCGCGGAGGATGTCACGGCGATCGCCGCCCGGACGCTGGAGGACAGGCTCTCCCTCATCTACCTGAAATCGGGGGGGCGGGCCCTCTTGAAGTTCCTTGCGGCGGAGAAGGCGAAGTCGGAGCTTTCCAAAAACAGTGACGACAAGGTCCGGAACTTTCTTGGGAGCCTGGCGGTGGACCTGACGGTGGCGGTGACAGAGCAGGCGGACGTACGGACATGGCGGACGCTCCCCGCGGAGTTCCAGATTGCACGGCTCAACATTGCGCCCGGGGACTATACCGTACGCGTCTCTTCCAGCGACGGCAAATACATCCTTCCCGGAGAACCGGTAAATGTCCGGGCGGGAAAATCGACATTCCTGATCGTGGATGACGTAAGGTAGCGCATGAACACCACCGCATCTGTCGATGAAGTATACAGGGTGATATTCACCGATCACCACGACCCATTCACAGTGCTCGGACCCCATCTGATTGACGGGGGACGCCTGGCAATTCGTGCATTCCTGCCGGGAGCGGAAACCGTTTCGGTGATCGTCAGGGGGGGGAAGCTCTCCGGCGAGGAGATCCCGATGGAACGGGTCCACGAGCTCGGTTTCTTCGAGGCGATCATCCCGGGTTGCAGCGGGGTCTTCCCCTACGAGCTCAGGAAGACCCTCTCCGGCGGCCGGGAAGAGGTGTTCCATGACTCCTATTCATACATGCCGACGCTTACAGACTTCGACATCTACCTCTTTAATGCGGGAGATCATCACAGGATCTATGAGAAGCTCGGCGCCCATTACGCGGAGGTCAACGGGGTGGGGGGGGTTCAATTCGCGGTCTGGGCCCCTTCGGCACGGAGCGTCAGCGTGATCGGGGGCTTCAACGGGTGGGACAGGCGATGCCATGCCATGCGCGTCCTGGGTTCGTCAGGAATCTGGGAGATATTCATCCCCGGGCTTCCGGAGGGGGAACTTTACAAATTCCAGATAAAGACTCAGAGCGGCTTCGTAATGGACAAGACCGATCCGTACGGGTCCGAGATGGAGATCCGCCCCCGGACGGCGTCGAAGGTCAATTTTCTGCGGGGCTTCGACTGGGGGGATTCGGCCTGGATGCAGGCACGCGCCCGCGGGGGCCAGCTTGGAGGCCCCCTTGCCATGTACGAAGTCCATATCGGGTCATGGCAACGGGAAGAAGGGAACCGCTGGCTTACCTACCGCGAACTTGCGGACAGGATCGTCTCCTACCTCCTTCAGGAGGGGTTTACGCACATCGAGCTCATGCCCGTGATGGAACACCCCCTTGACGCATCGTGGGGATACCAGGTCACGGGGTATTTTGCGCCGACGAGCAGGTTCGGGACCCCTTCTGATTTCAAGTACTTCGTCGATCAATGCCACAGGAACAACATCGGCGTCGTGCTCGACTGGGTGCCCGCCCATTTTCCGAAAGACATGCACGCGCTCGCACAGTTCGACGGGACGCACCTGTACGAACATGCCGACCCGCGCAAGGGTGAACACCAGGACTGGGGGACGTTCATATTCAATTTCGGGCGGAACGAGGTGAAAAACTTCCTCGTCAGCAACGCTCTGTTCTGGCTCGAGGAGTACCACGTCGACGGACTGAGGATCGATGCCGTTGCGTCCATGCTGTACCTCGACTACTCCAGGAAACAGGGGGAGTGGATCCCCAACAGGTACGGGGGACGGGAAAACCTGGAGGCTGTCGAGTTCCTCAAGTATCTCAACGGCGTCGTGCACAGGTACCACCCCGGGGTGCTGACGATCGCGGAGGAGTCCACCTCGTGGCCGGGCGTGACCAATGCGGTGGAGAATGGCGGCCTGGGTTTTGACCTGAAATGGAACATGGGATGGATGCATGATATCCTCGAGTACTTCTCGATGGATCCGGTCTACCGGACATACCACCACCGGAACCTGACGTTCGTCCTCTTGTACGCTTTTACGGAGCGGTTCCTCCTTCCGCTCTCGCACGACGAGGTCGTCCACGGAAAGAGTTCGTTGCTGGGAAAGATGCCGGGTGACCTCTGGCAAAAGTTCGCAAACCTGCGTCTCCTTCTTTCGCTCATGTACGCGTTCCCAGGGAAGAAACTTCTCTTTATGGGAGGGGAGATAGCTCAGTGGGACGAGTGGAATCAGGAGAAGAGCCTTGACTGGCATCTCCTCGCCTACCAAACGCATCGGGGGGTCCAGGATCTTATGCAGGACCTGGGCGCGCTCTACCGCCGGGAACGAGCGATGCATGAAGTCGATTTTCAGTTCACGGGATTCGAGTGGGTTGATTTCCATGACGCTGCGAGCAGCGTGATTGCCTTCGACCGAAAATCGGCGGACGGCTCCGAAACGATGACCGCGGTTTTCAACTTCACTCCCGTCCCCCGCGCCGGTTACAGAATCGGCGTATGGCAGCCGGGAACGTACGCCGAGATCCTCAACACCGATGCCGCACGGTACGGCGGATCCAACACCGGCAATTTAGGCGAAGTTATCGCTGATCCTGTCCCCGCACACGGCCGGGAGTACTCGCTCTGCCTCTCACTTCCACCTCTGGCTGCCCTCTACTTCAAGAGGAAATAGTCCTCTCCCCCTCTAATTTCTGTCATTTTGCTTGACTCTGGGTCAGGTTTGTTCATATATTCAAACGAACAAATCGACCATATCGACCTAAATTGATGACAAGTTCTCTGCAGAAAACCATTCTCTCCACGTCAGACGTCGCGAGGCTCTTCAACGTGACAGAGACTACTGTGAAAAGGTGGGCTGATGAAGGGACTCTGAAATGTCAGAAAACCCCCGGGGGTCACAGGAAGTTCGAGATCAGGAATGTGGTGGAGTTCGCCGAACAGAATCAATTCGATCCCGTTGGGGCTCTTGAAATCCCCGGAGGCGAGGACCTGGGCTCGAAGATCCAGGTGGCAGTCCTCGGACGGGAATTTCCCGTGCTCGTGTCCGCGTACCTGCGCAAGGCGCTCGTTCAGGAGGAGAGCGGTCTGTTTCCCTTTCTCTCCTATCTTTATCAGCATTGCATCCAGCTCTGGGAGATGCACGACCTGGTCATCCGCCCCGCGTTGCACGAGATCGGGGAACGCTGGTCCCGCGGGGAGATTGGGGTCGATGATGAACATCGGGCCTCCTACGAAACTCTCGAAGCACTGGCGATGCTCCAGCTCCAGATCGGAATGAAATCTCGCTGCGGGCACTCGGTCGTGTGTGCGACGCTCGGCGATGAACTCCACGAGATCGGACTCCGGTGCGCAAACTATCTCTTCGAATCTCAGGGGTGGGAATCGCGCTATCTCGGGTCACGCGTTCCCTCCGAAGCGATGAACGCCGCCATCGTCCATTGGAAGCCCGACATTGTCTGTCTTTCCTCGACGTACGGGGCTCCGGCGGACCGGCAGAAACAGCTCCGGAGCATAGTGGACGCTGCTGGGAGTGTTGGTGCAGTTGTCCTTGCGGGTGGGGCCCTCGCCGACTCACTGAAAATGGACGAGGGGGTCATTGAGACTGCGCACAACTCGTCGCGGGATCTTCTCTGCTTCATCCAGGGGTTCGACCGGACAAAGAGCGGTCCCGGCGGGGGGATACCCCGGACATGACGCGTCGCTGAGCGGGAGACACACGGATGAAAATCGTCGTCGCAGGAGGCACCGGGTTTATCGGGTCTTCACTGGTACGGCTCCTCAGGCTCGAGGGGCATGATGTTGTCGTGCTGACGCGGGACCCCGGCAAGGTCCCGCACGCCCCTGGCGTAACACGTGTGGGGTGGGATGGCGCGACGCAGGGTGAGTGGACGGCCCATGTTCAGGGGGCGGATGCCGTCATCAACCTGGCGGGGGAATCCATCGGGGGAGGGCGCTGGACTGCCACCCGGAAACGACTGATCGTCGCGAGCCGGGTCAACGCCACACGCGCGCTCTCGGAATCGATCCGCCTGGGGGAAAAGAAACCTTTCCTTTTCATAAGTTCATCGGCAGTGGGGTATTACGGCCCGGTCGAATCGGGAGACGTTACCGAGGACCATCCCCCCGGGTCAGGGTTTCTGGCGGACGTCTGCCTCCGCTGGGAGCAAGAGGCATTGGCCGTGGGGGAACTCGGCCCGCGCGTTGTCATCCTGCGGACGGGCATTGTCATCGGTGAAAAGGGGGGAGCGCTCGAAAAGATGCTCCTCCCATTCCGTCTCTACGCCGGCGGGCCGATCGGCTCCGGGAGGCAATGGTTCCCATGGGTGCACAGGGATGACGTCGCGGGCGTCATTCTGTTCGCGCTCGGCAACGCGGCGCTCGCCGGCCCCGTCAATGTTGTGGCGCCGGAGAGGGTGGACATGAAAGCGTTCTGTGCCGCTCTGGGCCGCGCTCTTTCCCGGCCATCATGGCTTTCCGTCCCCGCACCGGCACTCCGCGCCGCCCTTGGCGAGATGGCCGACATGATTCTGACGGGGCAGCGAGTTGTTCCTGCAAAGCTGCTCACAATGGGCTACCGGTTCAGGTACCCCGCGCTCGCTGCAGCCCTTGACTCGGTTTTCTGATTTTACTTCATCCTGCTTTTTCGTACATTTCATACTGCAGCGTTTCACACTCTGACCGCTCTTCTCCGTCACCTTAGAAAAGGACTCTCCCGTGTCTGTGACGAACAAGCACGTTGATTTTTTCCGAAGGAAGGACCGCCTGCTGAATGGGGGCGGGAACAAGGCTTCCGAGAAACAGATGGCGCTCGGAAAACTTAGCGCCCGGGACCGGATCACCGCTCTCCTGGATCTCAATTCGTTCTACGAGTTTGACCTGTTCGTTGAGCACCGATGCCGTGATTTCGACATGGACAAAAGGGTGCTTCCCGGGGACGGGGTAATCACAGGAACCGGCTCGATCATGGGATACCCGGTATGCATCTACGCGCAGGACTTCACAGTTGCCGGGGGGTCGCTCGGATTGATGCACGCAAGGAAGATCACGAAGATCATGGATCACGCGATCAAAATGGGGATGCCCATCATCGGGATCAACGACTCCGGAGGCGCCCGGATACAGGAAGGCGTCGACTCCCTTGCCGGCTACGGTGAGATTTTCTACAGGAACACGCTCGCCTCCGGGATCGTGCCCCAGATATCGGTCATACTGGGCCCGTGCGCGGGGGGAGCCGTCTATTCCCCCGCTCTGACGGACTTCGTTTTTGTTGTGGACAAGATCTCAAAGATGTTCATCACCGGGCCCGAAGTCATCAAAACCGTCCTGGGGGAGGAGATCTCGATGGAAGATCTCGGGGGAGCCCGGGTGCACAGCGAGATATCGGGGAACGCCCATTTTTACGCCAGGAACGAACTGGAATGCTTCCACATGATCAAACAGCTTTTTACTTTCATCCCCTGGAACAACAGAAGAAAGGCGGAACGGTATCCGGTCAAGACGCCGAAGGCGAAATTCGACATCGAGCGGATCGTGCCGATGGATTCGCGGAAACCGTACGACGTGAGGAATGTCATCTGCGCCCTGTGCGACAATTCAGAATTCCTCGACGTGCATGCCCACTGGGCCGCGAACATCGTGGTCGGCTTTGCCAGGATCGACGGAGAGACCGTCGGGATTGTGGCGAACCAGCCGATGGTCCTTGCCGGCGTGCTTGATGTTGATTCCTCGGACAAGGCGGCACGGTTCATCCGGTTCTGTGACGCGTTTGGGATCCCCCTCATAACGTTCGTCGACCTGCCGGGGTACCTTCCCGGCGTCGACCAGGAACATGCCGGCGTCATCAGGCACGGGGCGAAGCTCCTGTACGCGTTCAGCGAAGCCACCGTACCGAAGATCACCATCATTCTCCGGAAGGCGTACGGGGGAGGGTACATCGCCATGTGCTCACGGCACCTCGGGGCGGACTTCGTCGTCGCCTGGCCGACGGCGGAGATCGCGGTCATGGGCCCGGAAGGGGCCGCAAACATCATCTTCAAGAACGAGATCGCCGGCGCGCCCGATCCCGCCGGGATGCGCCGTCAGAAGGTGGCGGAGTACACGGAGAAATTCGCGAACCCGTACGTTGCCGCCGCCTCGGGGCACATCGATGCGGTGATCAGCCCCGCCGCGACCAGGGATTTTCTGATCCACGCGATACAGGTTTCGGCCAACAAAAGTGAGGTCAGGCCTTACAGGAAACACGGCATCCCCCCCTTCTGAACGCCATGCAGACACCGGAGACGACACGGGAGCTGGTGATCGGCGGGGTCACCTACGAAACCCGGTACACGAAGAAGTTCGAACGCCGCACGCCGTACGTCGCGCCGGACCCGCACCATGTCCGGTGCGTTATCCCGGGCGTCATCCTGACCGTTGCTGTCCGGAGGGGATTGCGGGTGAGGAGCGGCGATCCTCTCCTCGCCCTTGAAGCAATGAAGATGCAGAACGAGGTCGTGTCGCCGTGTGACGGGACCGTTCGCGCACTCCGTGTCTCCCCCGGCGACGCCGTGACGAAGGGGCAAATACTTGTCGAACTGGAGTAGGCTGAGGATCTGAAAAACCGGAGGGCGTGACATGGAAACAGCGGGGGTACCGACGCGCATCGAACACATCGGGATTGCAGTCAAGGAACTCGATTCCGCGATCGGGACATATGAAAAGCTCCTGGGTGTGCGTTGCTCTGCAGTGGAGGAGGTGCCCGACCAGCATGTCAGGACCGCCTTCTTCCGCGTGGGGGAATCGAAGATAGAACTCCTGGAGAGCACGAGCCCCGACGGGCCCATTGCAAAGTTCATCACGAAAAGGGGGGAAGGCATTCATCACATCGCCTACGCGGTGGGCGACATTCGCGCGACGCTCCATGATCTCGCTTCCGGCGGCGTGCGATTGATCGACAGTGAACCGAGAAAAGGCGCGGAAGGCCTTTCCATCGCATTCATACATCCCTTGTCTGCCTGCGGGGTCCTCACGGAAATCACGGAGACGGCACCGCAACCCCATGATTGATTTCCTCGCTTCTTCCCCTCTCCTCCTGCTCTTCACGGTGATCGGCGTCGGCTGGCTTGCCGGGAGCATCCGCGTATTCGGCTTTTCTCTCGGGCCGGCGGCGGTGCTGTTTGTGGGGATATTCATGGGGTCGCTCGATTCCCGCCTGAGGATTCCCGAACTCCTGTATGTCCTCGGCCTGGTCCTGTTCGTCTACACGATCGGTCTCCAGTCCGGCCCCTCTTTCTTTTCGTCATTCGGAAAGAGGGCGCTCCGGGCAAACCTCTTCGCATTCGGTGCGATTCTTTTCGCCGCCGCGCTCGCATATTCCGGGGCCACGCTGTTCGGGCTTGACGGACTGTCGATGGTCGGCGTCTTCTGCGGCGCTCTGACGAACACCCCCGCGCTCGCCGCAAGCATTGAGGCGATTCGCGGGGCTCCCGGGGGAGCCGCACTGACGGCGATCGACATGCAGTTGAGGACGAGCGCTCCCGTCATCGGTTACAGCGTCGCGTACCCGTTCGGCGTCATAGGGGTCCTGCTGGCATTCCATCTCGTGGGAAAACTGAATATCGGAGTGGCGCTCAAGGGTTCGGAAGCCGGGCCTTCGACAGGGGAAACGCCCGGACCTCTGTACGGGCGGACGTACCGCGTCGTAAACCCCGGTGTCTTTGGCAAGACCGTGGCATCGCTCCTGGGGGACGGAGCGCACCATGGGTTTGTCCTCAGCCGCGTTCGGCACGGGGACGAGACTTCGCTTGTCTACGCGGGGACCATGCTCGCACGGGACGACCTGGTTGTCGCCGTGGGAAACATGGCGGCGCACGAGCGGGCGCGGATACTCTTCGGGGAAGAATCCAACCTGGAAATCCAGACGGAGAACAAGGAATTCGATTTCCGGCGGATCGACGTTTCCGACACGCGCGTGATCGGAAAGACAATCCGTGAGCTGAACATGCAGAACCTGCTGGACGCGACGATCACGAGGGTCAGGCGTGGGGATGTCGATTTCATCCCGACGGGTGAGACGGTCCTCGAGCGGGGAGACAGGGTCCGGGTTCTCACGTGGGCCGGGAACCTCGACCGCGTGGCCCGTTTTCTCGGGGATTCCGTCCGGTCAGGGTCCGAAGCCGATTTCCTCTCGCTCTCCGTGGGGTTGGTGATAGGTGTCCTCCTGGGAATCGCCCCGCTTCCACTCCCGGGCGGCGGGACATTCGCACTCGGGTTCGCGGGGGGGCCGCTCATTGCGGGGCTCCTCCTCGGTCGCCTGCAGCGCTCCGGTCCGATCACATGGGGGATGCCTTTTAGCGTGAACCTGACGTTGCGCCAGGTGGGACTTGTCCTGTTCCTTGCGGGGATCGGCACGAAGGCGGGGGACGGGTTCGTTGGAACGGTGGAACACGGCGGCTGGATCCTCATGGCCGTCGGTGCCGGCATCACGGCCGTTACCACCTTGCTCGTGCTCATCGGCGGAAACCGGTTCCTACGGCTTTCTTACCCGTCCGTCATGGGGCTCATGTCCGGCATACAGACTCAGCCCGCCTGCCTTGCATACGCCAACGAGCATGGAGGGACGGACGCCCCGAATGTCTGGTATGCGTCGGTGTACCCTGTCTCAATGATAGCGAAGATCATACTTGTCCAGCTCCTCGTGTCGCGCCTTATGTAATGTGAATTGAATCTGAGTCTGTAGTCTCGTATATTCAGAACCTTTCCAGACACCCAAAAGACAGGACCCGTTCTTGAACCCCTTCTACGCGTTTCTCCTCGGCGTTATCCAGGGTGTGACTGAGTTTCTCCCGATCAGCAGCACAGCCCATCTCACACTTGCCGCCAAGTTCCTGAGCGTCATCGACCCCAATCACCCCGAAGCGTGGACCGAGTTCATGGCCGTGATGCAGCTGGGGACGGTTGCTGCAGTCATAGTCTATTTCTGGAATGACCTGTGGGGGATGACGGTGGCCCTGTTCCGGGATCTTACGGCTCCTCGGAACACTCAAGGGAGCACTGAAGGAAGATTCACGGAGCGCTCCCGCATGGCTCTCTATATCATCATCGGCACACTTCCCGTCGCTCTGATCGGTCTCTCGTTGAAACGTATCATTGAAGGCTCGCTGACGAAAACCACGATCGTCATTGCGGCCAGTATGATCGCACTTGCCCTCCTTCTCTGGCTTGCGGAGGAGGTCGCCCGCCACGTCCGTGGAATCAGGCAGATCACCTGGGTGGACGCGCTTGTCGTCGGGTTCGCGCAGGCTTGCGCCCTGATCCCCGGTTCGTCCCGTTCCGGGACGACAATCACCGCAGGTCTCTATCTCGGGCTCACGCGCGAAGCGGCTGCCAGATTCTCATTTCTCCTCAGCATCCCTGCGGTTGTTGCCAGCGGCATTTACGAGATGTCCAAGATTCACGGGGCATTTGATCTGGGGGTGGGAAACCTCCTGATTTCGACAGTGGTTTCAGGGGTTGTGGGTTATGCGTCGATAGCATGGCTCCTGAAATTCCTCATGCGGCATACCACTATGGTATTTGTCTGGTACAGGATTCTCCTCGGCATACTCCTCATTATACTCCTGCTGAACGACCTCATGCTCCCCTGATCCCCCAAAATGACAGATTTTCCTGAGGTTTCCACCCGAGGAACCCTCTTGGAATACGCACATGCGCTTTCCGGGGCAGGTGATTGGACTCACAGTGAAAGCACTCCGATTTCACTACAATGTTCCAGAGTGAGTGGCGGTGAAATCCGTGTCGTGCACTTCAGGAGATCTTTTGTGATTGCCGAAGACGATGACCTGCAGGGGCTGACCCCGGCGGAGGCTTTTCGACGTGCGAAGGTGGACCATTTCCTCCAACATGTGCGGGACTACACCGACATGGGGCGGTACCTGGCCGGACTCAAGACTCTCGACACTGTCTTTGGACTGGACGCGTCGAACGAGGAGGGAAAGGTTTTGAAGGGGGCGATCGATGACCTTGTCGCTCACATCCTCAAGCGCACAACGAATGGCAAAAGGGAGAAGGCCGACGGAACGGAAGGCCGCCGCCGCAGATCCGACCTTGTGATGATCGTCGACCAAGACGAACGACTCCTCATATCTCTGACAGGCACGCTGCGCCGGTACGGTTTTATGGCAATCGGTGCGTCGAGCTACGAAGAGGCCCTCGAGACTTTTTCAATGTTCAGGCCCGAAGTCGTGATATCCGAGGTGAATTTTGAAACGGGCCCGAAGGGGTTCGACCTGTATCTCTGGTTGAAGACTAACGCGGGGAATCAGGATGTCCCCTTCCTGTTCCTTGCAACGCGCATCGACCGCGAGACGCTCATTGCGGGAAAGCGCTTCGGGGTCGACGACCTGATCATGAAGCCGGTCGACGACGATGTTGTCATCGCTTCCGTGATCAACTGCATCTCCCGCAGAAAAACGGCTCAAATCAGGAGCTGAGGAGCGGATTCCTCACCACAACCGCCTCCTTGATTTTCCCTCCTCTTCTCTGTACCTTCATCGTAACAGGGTGGTCCCGCCTCAATCTACGCGTCAATCTATGCCCGAATCTGTGCCCGAATTTATGCCCGAATTTATGACAGAACTCGTCGTCAACGAGATTTTCCACAGCATCCAGGGGGAATCCAGCCACACAGGGCGACCCTGCGTTTTTGTACGGCTGACGTACTGTAACCTCCGCTGCACGTGGTGCGATACGGCCTACGCGTTTGAGGAGGGGCGCAGGATGTCCGTTGCCGAAATCCTCTCCGCCGTTGAATCGTTCCCGTGCCGTCTCGTGGAAGTCACCGGAGGGGAGCCTCTCATGCAGGAGGGGGTGAACGACCTCTTCACGGTACTCTGCGACGGGGGGTACGAGGTACTTGTCGAAACGTCGGGGAGTCTCGACATCGGCGGGATTGACCCGAGGGTCAAGAGGATCGTCGACTTCAAATGTCCGGGGAGCGGGATGGTGAAGAAGAACCTCTGGTCGAATGTCGGCGCCCTCGGGCCGCAGGATGAGGTGAAATTCGTGATCATGGACAGGGGTGATTTCGACTGGGCGGTCGGGAGGATCAGGGAACACGGGATCGACAGGCGGTGCACTCTCCTCATGTCCGTCGTTTTCGGACAGCTCGAACCCCTCGAGCTGGCGCGCTGGATGCTCGAAGAGGGGACCAACGCGAGATTCCAGCTCCAGGCACATAAGTACATCTGGGAACCCACCGCCAGGGGGGTATGATGGGGGGGAACCGGGCAGTGGTGTTGGCGAGCGGGGGGATGGACAGTTGCGTCACGGTGGCGATTTCCCGCCGGACGTACGATGTTGCCATGCTTCACTGCAGTTACGGGCAGCGGACCGCCTCCCGCGAACTCCGTTCATTTCATTCTATTGCCGACCATTACGGGATCGGAAGCCGACTCGTAGTCTCCATGGAGCACCTGGGGAAGATCGGCGGGTCGAGTCTCACGGATCCTTCCATCCCCGTTTCGGGGGCAGACCTCTCCGCGAAGGGGATCCCCTCTTCCTACGTCCCTTTTCGCAATGCCAACATGCTCGCGGTGGCGGTCAGCTGGGCGGAAGTGATCGGCGCACATGCGGTGTTCGTCGGCGCCGTCGAGGAGGACTCCTCGGGATACCCGGATTGCAGGAGAGAGTTTTATGACGCATTCGAGGCGGCTGTCCGCGCGGGTACGAAGCCGGGATCGGATATCGCGATAATCACCCCCGTCATACGGATGAAGAAGTGTGAGATCATACGCACGGGGATCGACCTGGGCGCGCCGCTTCATCTCACATGGTCCTGTTACCAGCGGGAAGACGTCGCCTGCGGGGTCTGCGACAGCTGCGCTCTCCGTCTTCGTGGATTCCGGCAGGCCGGTCGGGAAGACCCGCTCCCGTACGACCTCCGGCCGGAGTACTCCTGAATTGTTGCGGGCCAATCTCGTTAATTCCAATAAGGAGAACCTTCATGCAGCACCTCAAAGAGAGTCTCGCAAAGCTCGTCCTTGAGACATCGACGAACCTCCCCCCGGACGTCCGTCGCGCCCTCTCCGCCGCCATGAAGACGGAGACCCCCGCGACACAGTCCGCCCTGGCCCTTGACACGATTGCGATAAACATCGACATGGCGTGCGACGGGGCCGTACCGATCTGCCAGGATACCGGCATGCCCACTTTTGAGATCAGGACGCCGGTCGGGACGAACCAGATCGAGATTGCCCGGTCAATCAGGGATGTTATCGTCGAAGCCACGAAGGCCGGGACACTCCGTCCGAACCAGGTGGACTCCCTCACCGGGAAGAACAGCGGCAACAACATGGGTGAAGGGACTCCCGTCCTCCATTTTGAGCAGTGGGAACAGGACGAGATCGAAGTCCGTCTGATTTTGAAGGGGGGTGGGTGTGAGAACAAGAACATACAGTACTCTGTGCCGTGCGAATTGCCGAACCTCGGGCGTGCCGACCGGAACATCGACGGTGTCCGCAAGTGCATACTTCATGCAGTGCACCAGGCCCAGGGTCATGGATGCAGCGTGGGGGCCATCGGCGTGGCCATCGGCGGTGACAGGGCTTCAGGGTTCCATTATGCGAAACAGCAGCTCTTCCGCACGCTGGACGACATTAATCCGAACGCCGAGCTTGCAAAGCTCGAGGCGTATATCATGGAGAATGCCAACAAGCTCGGGATCGGTACGATGGGATTCGGCGGCGCGGTATCGCTGATCGGGTGCAAGGTCGGTGCGTATCACCGGCTTCCGGCGAGTTTCTTCGTCTCCGTTGCATATGACTGCTGGGCGTTCAGGCGGCTCGGCGTGATTCTGGATGCGGAGACAGGTTCGATACGGCGCTGGCTCTACAAGGATGACACGCCGGCGGTGCACATGGCGCGCTCGCAGGGTCTGCCTCTCACGGGCCGCGAGGTCCGGCTCACGACCCCCCTCTCGGAGGGGCAGGTGCGTTCGCTGAACGTCGGGGATGTCGTGCTCCTCAGCGGGCCCATGCACACAGGGCGTGATATGATCCATCACTACCTGATGTCTCATGAGCCCCCCGTTGACCTGAAAGGGGCCGCCCTGTATCATTGCGGGCCGGTTTCGCTCAAGAAGGGAGACGGATGGTTCATGAACGCAGCGGGTCCCACAACCAGCAGCCGCGAGGAACCGTACCAGGCGGACATCATCAGGAAATGCGGGATCCGGGCCGTGATCGGGAAAGGGGGAATGGGCCCGAAAACGCTTGCAGCACTCAAGGAATACGGCGCGGTGTACCTCAACGCAATCGGCGGCGCCGCTCAGTACTATGCGAAATGCATCACGCAGGTCGAGGGAGTCGACTTCCTCGATTTCGGTACCCCGGAGGCTATGTGGCATATCCAAGTGAAGGACTTCCCTGCCATCGTGACGATGGACTCGAACGGGAACAGCCTCCATGCGGACGTGGAGAAGGCATCGGCGCAGGAGCTTGCCAGATTCGCCGCCCCAACAACTCTCTGAACCCCAGCCACCAGGAGGCTTTCCATGGCAATGCAGCTTCCCCTTAACACGGTCCCCGCCATCTCCTCGATACAGGACATGGTCCTGCGTTCGGCGAGAGTGTACGGGGAAAAGACCGCCCTCGAAGATCTGAAGGATTATCCGATCCCGCGGCTCACCTATGCGTCGCTCCTGAGGAACATTCTCAAGTTCGGAATCGCGCTCCGCACTATGGGGATCAAGGAGCGGAGCCACGTGGCGGTGATCGGCGAGAACAGGGTTCAGTGGTCCCTTGCGTACCTCACGTCGATGTGCTTCAACTACGTCGTTGTCCCGGTCGACAGGGCTTTGATGTCGAATGAGATACTCAACATCCTCCACGAATCCGAGGCGACGGCGGTCATCTATTCGGACGCGTTCGAACCGCTCCTGCGGGAGAGCCGGACGTCCATGAAGAAACTGAAGTTCTACATCAACATGGACATGCCGGCGAAAAGAGACCGGACATTTTCCATGGTGGAACTGATCGAGCGGAGCCGGGGATGCTCGCCGGAACAGCTCCCGCGGATCGATCCGGAGGAACTTGCGGAGATCATATTCACCTCGGGATCCCTGGGCCGGGCAAAGGGGGTGATGCTCAGCCAGAGGAACCTGGCGGAGAATCTGATGGCTATGGTGAAACTTATCCGGATTACGTCCGAGGACAGGTTCCTCGGCGTGCTTCCGATTCACCACACATATGCCTGCACATGCGGCTTCCTCTGCCCGATTTACACGGGGGCGTCCATCCATTTCGCACAGTCTCTCAAGACGATCGTGGATGATCTGCAGAAGGTCCATGCCACGATACTCCTCGCCGTGCCTCTCCTGTACGACAAGATGTTCAAAAGGGTATACAAGGGGATCCACGAGAGGAAGCTCACCTCCATGATCGTCGGCCCGCTGATAAAGGCGGGCGCGGTGGCGGAAAGGTTCGGCTGGAAAGGCTTCCGGCGCACCGTGTTCAAGGAGATACACGAGAGGTTCGGCGGGTCTATCAGGTTGTTCATCGCGGGGGGGGCGGCACAGGATCCCCTCGTTGCCAAGGGGTTGCGCGAATTCGGGTTCTGTTTCGTGCAGGGCTACGGGCTGACGGAAACCGGCCCCATCCTTACGTTGAACCGGATCGAAGACTTCAAAGACGATTCCGCCGGTATCCCGCTCCCGGGCGTTACGCTCAGGATCGCCGAGCCGGATCACCTCGGCATCGGCGAGATCTGGGCCCGGGGACCGAACGTCATGCTCGGCTACTATAAAAATGAGACAGCGACGGAAAGCGTGTTCGAAGATGGCTGGTTCAAAACGGGCGATCTGGGGCGGATTGACAGCGACGGCTTCCTTCATATCATGGGAAGGATGAAGAACGTCATCATCTCCAAGAGCGGGGAGAACGTGTATCCTGAGGAGCTCGAGGACCTGCTCAACCGGAGCCCGTTCGTCATGGAGTCGCTCGTGTACGGGGAAGAGGACCCGAAGCAGGGGGAAGTTATCGCCGCGCAGGTGGTCGTTGATGCGGAAGCCTTCATCGAGCTCGCGGAAACCCGGGGGAAGGAGATCACCCCCGAGCTCATGAAGTCGGTGATCGGGGAGGAGATCGCGTCGATGAATAAAGAGGTTGCCGCGTTCAAGCAGATCCGGAAATTCTACATCCGTGACCGCGAGTTCGAAAAGACGACAACGCAAAAGGTGAAGCGGTTCCTTGCGCAGAAGAAGAACTGAAACGTGGGCCGTGACCGGCCATTGTGAAAGGGAGGCATCGTGGACCTGGTACTCGTGAAAAATTTCCCCGACCGGATGTACGCGGAGCGAGCGCGGCAGACTCTTGACGCCGAAAGCATCCCGTCGATCATCCAGTCGATCGATGCGGGGTTTCTCGGCGCGGGGGGAGCGCTCGGTCTCCCTCAGGGAGCGGATCTCTATGTCCCCAGCGAATATTCCGACCGGGCCCGCGAGCTTCTCAACGACGTCTTTGACGGGATCTGACAAATCGCGTTGCATCTGAGCCGCGGAGTCGGTACATTACATGATACTTACTCTCCCATCGAAAGGACCCGCTATGCATCGTTTTTGGATTGGCGCCGTCGCGTTTGCTCTTCTCGGATGTCAGACGACGGGGGTCAAGAAAGTCAAGCTGGAGACACAGAAGGACAAACTCAGCTACAGTATCGGCCTCAATGTCGGACACAATCTTGGCCGCGATTCGATCGCCATCAATCCCGATGCATTCATCCGGGGGGTCATGGACGCAGGTCTCGACACTACCGCCCGGCTGATGACCGACGCGCAGGTACAGGAAACGATTATGGCGTATCAGGCGGAACAGAGGACAAAACTCGAGGAGGGAGCGAAGGTGGCCGGAGACAAGAACAAGAAAGAAGGAGAGGCGTTCCTCGCGCTGAACAAGAAACAGCCCGGGGTGGTCACGCTGCCGAGCGGGCTTCAGTACAAAGTTCTCGTCGAGGGAAAAGGGAAGATGCCGAAGCTCAGCTCCACCGTCACCACCCAGTACAGCGGGAAGCTCCTTGACGGGACGGAGTTCGACAGCTCGTACAAGCGGGGAGAAGCGGCGACATTCCCCTGTTCAGGGGTAATCAAAGGCTGGACCGAAGCCCTGCAGTTGATGAAGGAAGGTTCGAAGTGGGAGTTGTACGTCCCCCCGGACCTCGCCTACGGCCCGGCAGGTACCGGAGGGGGAGCGATACCGCCGAACGCGACGCTTATTTTTCAGGTTGAGTTGATCTCTGTGAAGTGAAGGAGCCACCGCCATGCTCAGCAAACCGATGCAGAAAGCGCTGAACGAGCAGATCATGCACGAGATCAATTCCGCGTACCTTTACCTCGCCATGTCCATGCACTCTTCATCGGTCGGGCTCCAGGGTTTTGCCACGTGGCTTCGCGTACAGTGGCAGGAAGAACTCGCTCATGCGATGAAGCTCACGGAGATCGTGCACGACAGGGGCGGGCGCGTCGCGCTGCAGGCGGTCGAAAAACCGCCGGCGGAATTCAAGTCGCCGCAGGACATATTCCACCAGGTTCTTGCGCACGAGCAGAAGATCACCGCGCTGATCAACAGGCTGTATGAGACCGCACTGAAGGAAGATGACTACGCCACGCAGGTCGAAGTGCAGTGGTTCATCAAGGAGCAGATCGAGGAGGAAAAGAATGCGACCACGATCCTCGATCAGCTCACGATGGCGGGTGAGAGCGGCGCTTCGCTGATGATGCTCGACCGTGCCCTCGCCGCCCGGGCCGCACATTAACAATCAGGCCCTCCTGGGCGGGGCTCACAGTCCCGCCCATTTCAGGCGGAGGGTTTTTCCCCGCTCCGTCCCTACCGGACGAGCATCATCTTGCGCGTCTCTCCGTACGTCCCCGCCGTGAGACGGTAGAAGTAAGTTCCCGAAGCCACAAGATATCCTCTCGCGTCAGTCCCTCCCCACCGCACAGTGTGTGTTCCCGCTTCGAGCTGTCCCCGTATGAGCACCGCGATTTCCCGTCCCAGCGGGTCGTACACCGTCAGCGTGACATCTGAACGGTGGGGCAGAGAGAACGACAACCATGTCCCCGGGTTGAAGGGGTTCGGGTAGTTCTGTGCGAGTGCGTATGATTCGGGCAGGATCGCATCGGGTGGGGTGACATCGCGGAGTATCCTTTTGTCGGGATCTATCTGCACATCGGAAGGGGGGAAGGGGACCTGGAAAGTGAATGTCTCCCCGGTTGCCGTATGGAACACCGTCACGGTTGTGTCGCGCGTCCCGGCAACCATCCTGATGTCCACCGGCATCCTGAAAAACGGTGTCGCCGCCGAACTGCCGCTTTGTGAAAGAGTCACTGTCACCCCGTATCCCCCTGTGGTGGGTGTGGACGTCCAGCGGTAGCCATACCGGGGATACCCTTCCCCGTACACCCATTCGTCGAAGAAATACCCGAGGTCTTTCCCCGAAACGGACTCGCAGACGCTCCTGAACCCCTCGGTCGTCGCGCTCTTGAACCTGAACCGTGGATCGCTTGCATAGGCCCGCATGGAGCGAAAGAACGCGGAATCGCCGAGCACATGACGGAGCATATGCAAGGTCCAGGCACCCTTGGCGTACACCCTGTTGAAGTCAAAGAGGGTCGCGACCGTTGAGGTATCCTGTACGTAGAGTGTGCCTGTTGCATTGAACGCGGCACTCATGACGTCCTCGATGTGCGCTTTGTAGGCTCCCGGGCCGTAGTATTTCTCCAGAAAAACGGACTCACTGAACACCGCAAAACCTTCGTTAAGCCAGAGGCTCGGCCAGTTCGCGCACGTAATCATGTCTCCGAACCACTGGTGTGCGAGCTCATGTGATATTGTGTTTTCGGCAAAATTGGTTGTGGAGGTCATTGTCTGGTGCTCCATCGCACCCCCCAATCCGAACTGGGCGTGTCCGTATTTTTCTTTGATGAACGGGTAGAGGCCGTATGCATCGGAGAAGATACGAAGCATGCTCTTCGTCTCCGCGAGTGCTCCCACTCCGTCGCTGAGCGACTGCGGAAGCACATAGTTGACTATGGGCATGGAATCCGAGGGGCTGTAACGGAACCAGTCGTCGATCTCCGCATAATTTGTGGCTGCGAGCGAGACAAGATAGACCGCGATCGGATACCGTTCCGACCAGTGGAACGTGGTCGTCCCATCGACGTTCGCCTGCGTGTCCGCCAGCGTGCCGTTCGATCCTGCTTTAAGCCCGGCCGGTACCGTGACAAACATATCCACGGAGTCCGCTTTGTCGCTGTTGTCGTCCTTGCAGGGCCACCAGTCGCGCGCCCCGTACGGTTCGCTGAGAGTCCAGATCCAGGGGACGCCGTTCTGGGAAGAGAACATAAAACTCCCGAACCCGGTGGCTCCCGGGACTCCCCTGTAGTACGTATCGAGTGTCAGCGTTTCCCCTTTTCGGTAGGTCCTTTCGAGCTGCACCTGGAACCCCTGCAGGAACTGGGAGAACCGGAGGCTCCCCCCGGCCCCCAGGACAGAATCGACTGTCATCGATCCTGAAAGGTCGAATTGTACCGTTCGGATGCTGTCTGCAACGCAGGCTGCTTTCGCCGAGACGTCACCCGTCAGCAGAGCGGGGGACGGCGAGAGGGTCAACCGGAGCCTGTAATACGTCACATGGATGCCGGGATCAGAAAAATCCCCCCGCTCCTGCGCCATGCGGGGAGCTCCCGCCTCCTTGCAAGCGCGCCACCCGGCTTTCTCAAAGTCCCGGGAGGCCGTCTGCGTGAGGGCTTGGAGAGAGAGTGCGAGGGTCAGCACGGCGGTAAGGAGCGGGCGGGTCGTCATATCCGAAGATAACACTTCATGCCCGGAGGGTCAACCTCGCTCGTCGCACCGGGGAAAATTAAAACATTGCATGGAAGGTTCCCCGGATGTATCTTGCACCCGCACGAACAATCAACGGAATCCCCATGGCACAGAGGACTGTCAGATACGGTATCATCGGGTTCGGGCGTTTTGCGGAAAAAGCGATCGCCCCGGCCATACGGCGCGCCAGAAACTCGGCGGTCGTCGCTCTGCAAAAGCGATCTGCGGAGGAGGCGAGGAAAAAAGCAGACGAATGTTCGATTCCTCTTGCTTTCGGCTCCGTCGACGAACTCGTCCGCCATCCTGACATCGATGCGGTGTTCATCGTCTCCGCGAACTCCGCGCACTGCCCCGAGACGCTTGCCGCCGCAAAGGCGGGGAAGCATGTGATTGTCGAAAAGCCGATGGCGCTCAACGTGCGCGAAGCGGAACTCATGATAGCGGCGTGTGCGGGGGGGGGCGTGAAACTGATGGTCGGTCACATGGTGCGGCTCTCCCCCGTCGTGCGCAGGGTGAGGGAGCTCATTGTGGCGGGACGTATCGGGAGTGTGAAGTCCGCGAGGGCGGAATTCATCTATGACGCGAGGGTAAGCCACAGAACGTGGCTGATCGACCGCGCTGTCGCCGGGGGAGGGCCGGTGTACGATGTCGGAGTGCACTGCATTGACACGCTCCGGTACGTGCTTGCCGCCGAGCCTTCCGCAGTCACCGGGACACTCTGGCCGGCGCCGACGGCGACGTCCACAGAGGAATCTGCCTTTCTCGCCATGCAATTCCCGGACGGCGTCATGGCGTCCGTCTCTTGCTCCTTTACCGCGCCGTTCCGGCGCGTGATGCTCGAAGTCATCGGCACCGAGGGGATCATCACGGTGCCGGAATTCACTTCGGGAGACCAGCTCGGGCGCCTGACCTTGACCCGGGGGAAAGCAGACAGGCCCGCCGGCGTTACGGCCGAAGAGATCCTCGTGCCGAACCTTTACGTCGAAGAGAGCACGATGTTCACCGACTGGATTCTCGGCGGGGAGGAACCCGAAATCAACGGGTTGAACGGCCTGTTGAACCAGAGGATCCTGGACAAGGCACTCACACTATAAAAGGAGGGTTTCATGAAGAGGATACTTCTCGCCGGCGCTGTCGGCGGTCTTTTGATGTTCATCTGGAGTGCGGTTGCGTGGATTGCACTTCCTCTTCACACGTCAACGATTTCGGCGATGGCGCATGAAGATTCAGTGATTACCGCGATGAAGAGCGGGATGGACAAAAAATCGGTGTATATGTTCCCCGCGAGGCCCAAAAACGGAGACCAGGCTGCAATTGACCTCTGGAAGAAACAATTCAATCAGGGTCCGGTCGGGATGGTGGTGTACAACCCCACGGGAGCTTCCGATGTGATGCTGGCCGAGATGGGCATCGGACTTCTGGACAGCATACTCACGGCGATGCTGGCGGCATGGCTCTTGTCGAGAAGCACCGCGGCGAAATCAGGTTTCTTCGCCCGTGTCATGTTCTGCGGCGCGCTCGGTCTCTTCATCTGCCTCGCAGTGCACGTGGCAAACTGGAACTGGATGATGTATCCGGTCGATTACACGACCGCATGGGTCGCCGACTCGCTGATCGGGTGGGTCATCGGTGGGATCGGGATCGCGGCATTCGTGAAATCGGCCGCTTGACGCCAGGTGCGGGGAATCAGGGGCCCTGTCCTGCCGTTGCGGGACAGGGCTCCGTGGCTTATCGCCGGGTCTCCGCGGAGACGTTGTCGAAAGGGAGTTCCCCCAGTGTGATAGCGGGATGTTTCTCTGCAAAGTAGCTGAGTGCCCAGTCGCCGGGGAAGAGTATGACGCTCTGTCCCCTGGAATCGTCTGCAAGTATCGCCCCCGTCGGGAGCATACCTGGAGAAATGAGAGAGCTGTCGGTGGAAGGGTGGATCCACCGTGCGAACTTCCATTCCGTCGGATCGAGGCGCGCTTCGGCGCCATACTCGCTTTCGAGGCGGTACTGGAATACTTCAAATTGCAGCGGGCCGACGGCAGCGAGGATCGGGACCTGCTGTGATGCGTTCCGGGGCTGGAATCCCTGGACGACGCCTTCCTGGAGAAGCTGGTCGAGTCCTTCGCGGAAGCGCTTGAACTTCGAGGGGTTGGGGTTATTGAGTATGGCGAAGCATTCCGGCGGGAACCGGGGTATTTCATCGTAGATGATCGAAGGGTCTTCCGTGAGGGTGTCGCCGATCCCGAGGAGTGACTGGCCCACAAATCCGACGATGTCACCCGGATATGCCTCGTCCACGGTCTCCCGGTCCCGCCCGAACAGCTTCGCGGCGTTGGGGAGCCGTATGGACTTTCCCGTCTGTGCATGAACTGCCGTCATGTCCCGTGAAAACTTCCCCGAGCAGACGCGGAGAAACGCGACCCTGTCACGGTGCCTCGGGTCCATGTTGGCCTGGATCTTGAAAATGAACCCCGAGAATGCGGCGCTGTCAACGGGGACGATCATCCCCTTGCTCATCCGGGGCCGCGGCGGTTCGGCGTGCGCGAGGAAACCATCCAGGAGGAGCTGAACGCCGAAGTTGTTCCTGGCGCTCCCGAAGAACACCGGCGTGATTTTTCCGTTGAGGACGTCGGAGGGATGGAAGGCGTTCCCCGCAAGATCGAGCATCTCGATTTCCTCCGACACCCTGCGGTGGGCCACGTCATCGAACCGTTCCCTCACAAGCGGGTCGGCCAGGGTTGAGATTTCAACGGGAGCCCTGTAGGCACCGCCGGAGCCGAGTTCGAAAAGATGAACCTGCCGGGCTCGCCGGTCGAACAGGCCGCGGAAATTGAATCCAGTTCCGAGAGGCCAGTTCATGGGGAACGCACCGATGCCGAGAACGTGTTCCAGTTCGTCGAGCAATTCGAGCGGGTCCCTCGTCGGCCTGTCGAGCTTGTTCATGAACGTGAAGATCGGGATCCCCCTGCGCCGGCACACCTCGAAAAGCTTCCTCGTCTGTGTCTCGATCCCTTTGGCGGCATCGATCACCATGACGACGGCATCCACGGCTGTCAGCACGCGGTACGTGTCCTCGGAGAAGTCCTGGTGGCCGGGTGTGTCCAGGAGGTTGATCTTGTAACCGTTGTAGTCGAACTGCAGGACCGTGGAGCTGATGGAGATCCCCCGCTTCCGTTCCAGCTCCATCCAGTCGGACGTGGAACGACGTTGATTCCTCCTGGCGGTGACGGAGCCGGCGAGCTGCACGGCACCGCCGTAGAGGAGGAACTTTTCCGTCAACGTGGTCTTTCCCGCGTCGGGGTGCGAGATGATCGCAAATGTCCGACGGCGCTCTGTCTCTTCCCTGATACCCACTGTGTCGTCCTTCAAAAAAGATATCATCAAATATACGAAAAAAAACGGTTCGTGCGAGCGCGGGTGCCGCCGGATTGACTTTCTCGGACGATGTGGCTAGTTTCAATGACCCGTTTGCGTACGACACTTCCGACCGGACCACGTGAAAAAGCCCCGGACAATCCGCGGCGTCGCGCTCATTCTCCTGCTGCTCGTTCTGCTCCCCCTGCTCGTGTTCACCGTCTACGAGATCAGCGGGCTCAGCGGGAGCGAATCGTTTGTCACGGATATTTACCGCCGGCAGCTCGACATCGTACTGTTCTCCATCAACCAGTTTGCGTGGGACGTGGCGAACACCTGGGCGGGTGCGGTGGAGAACGGATGGAAGCCGGCGGAGGCCGGGGGTTCGTTCTCCCCCGTGTTCGCGCGGGAGTTCCTGGGGAAGAATCAGGCGATCGATGCGGTGTTCACCGCTGATTCAACCGGGACGGAGATCACATTCATGGCGGGAAGAGGCGCGGACGAGAAGCCCGCACACGTGCGCCTGGCCCTTCTTCTCGCGGGGGAGAGGCCGCTCATCGACCGTTTGCTCATGCTCAGCAGTCGGAACTACCGGAAGATCGAGTCGCGCACGTTTCCGGATTCTTCCGGTCCGGGGGGCGGGGTGGTTCTTCTGTTCGTCATGCGCGATATCCGCGGCATTCCCGTCCTGGCCGGGATCAGGCTGCACCAGGAACGGTTCGTCCGGGAGGTCCTCGGCGAACGGATGCGGGAGGCTGCCGCCGGCGAATTCGTCATCTCCGTGTTCCGGACGTCGAACGGGGATCGCGTGTTTGCGAGCGAGGAGGGACCGGGCGCCGATCCCGAGCAGCGGCGGCAGCTCTGGCTCTTCCCCGATCTTGCGGTCGGGATCAGGCTGAAGGGGGAAACGATCCAGCAGGTTGCGCGGTCCCGCGTCTCGCGCGACATTATGATACTCGTCGTTCTGGATGCCGTGCTTCTCTCCGGGGTCTGGGTCGTCTTCAGGAGCGTGCGGAGGGAAATGGAATTCGTTCGCCTGAAATCGGACTTCGTATCGAATGTCTCTCATGATCTCCGGACCCCCCTGGCCCTCATCCGGATGTATGCGGAGACATTGGAATTGGGGCGACTCGTGGGGGAGGAGAAGAAACAGGAGTACTACAGCACCATCGTCAGGGAGACGGAACGCCTCAGCCGTCTCGTCAATAACCTCCTGAATTTCTCCCGGATGGAGGCGGGGCGCAGACCGTACACGTTCCTCCCGCTTGATCTGAATGCGGTTGTCCGTGGTGTGCTTGATTCATTCTCGCCGCACCTGGGCAGCGAAGGTTTTTCCCCGATCGTGGATCTCGATTCCGCGATTCCGGCAGTCCGTGCGGATATGGAGGCGGTTCAGGAGGCGCTCATCAACATACTCGACAACGCGGTAAAATACAGCGGAGGTGAGAAATATCTGCGCGTGGCAACGGGGATCCGTATGGACGACGTCTATGTGGAGATAGAAGACCACGGTCCGGGAATTCCTCCCGAATACCGCGAACGGGTTTTCGAAACGTTCTTCAGGGTTCCTTCCTCGAAAACCTCCGGCGCGAAGGGGAGCGGGCTCGGCCTTGCCATCGCGCGGCATATCATGGAGGCCCACGGTGGCCGGATCGACCTGAGTAGCACGCCCGGCAGGGGAAGCACATTCACACTCGCATTCCGTTATGAGCACAATACTCATCATTGAAGACGATCCAAAAATGCAGACCGGGCTCAGGGACAACCTCGAGTTCGAAGGGTACAAGGTGCGGACCGAGGGGAACGGCACGGCCGGACTCCAGGCCTGGATCGACAATGCGTTCGATTGCGTCATCCTCGATGTCATGCTCCCCGGGCTGTCCGGATTCGATGTCCTGAGAAGAGCCCGTGAGAAAGGGGTCCTGACACCGGTCATCATGCTCACAGCAAAAGGGGAGGAGATCGACAGGGTCCTCGGCCTGGAGCTGGGTGCCGACGATTATATGACGAAACCCTTCAGTCTGCGAGAACTTCTGGCACGTGTCAAGGCAGTCCTCCGGCGGAGCGAACGGGGAACTGCGGCCGGTTCCCGGGTGCGGCTGGGGTTTTTTGAAGCGGACCTCGATTCATACGATGCCACCAGGGACGGGGTCGCACTCGCGATGACCCCGAAGGAATTCGAAGTCCTGAAATTCCTCTGGGAGCACCGCAACCGCACCGTCAGCAGGGACCAGCTCCTGACCAATGTCTGGGGTTACGACGAATCAGTGAGTACGCGGACCGTCGATAATTTCATATTGAAGCTCCGACAAAAAATCGAAGGGGACCCGTCGAACCCGAGGTACATCGTGACGATACACGGGACAGGATACAAGCTCATGATTTGATGGGGTTTTCCCCTCCGCCCCCCTCCGTGACAAATCGTGACAATTTCTGACGCAACCCCCACATCTTCCACCCCCGTCGGGCGTAACCCTAGAAGGTGTTGTTGAATCCGCCATTGCCCAGAGCGTGAAGATGAAATGGGCATTCCCATCGATGCAGCTTGAAGGGCTGAGAGAGTCGCTTGGGACGCTCGCGACAGGAGGGAAGACGGCAGCGATACGGTACAAGGCCTACCTCGCCAGCCTCGTCTATGATTCTCCTTCGATCTTCACCGGCGAGAGCGGGCAAGAGTACGCATGGGATGAGGATTTGATCAATGCCATCGGTGCGCGGGCCCAGAAAGCGCTCCTCGGGAATAACGGCGACAGTCTCCGGGGGTTCTAGCGAGTCTCTGCGACAAGATGTGACAATTTTTGACACGTCTGAAACGCACGGAACATATCTGATGACGATATTTGCTGCACAGACACTCCGTGGAGGAACTTCAATGACCACCGTACGACATCTGCTGTTGGGTTCCTGTGTGCTGGCGATACTGACATCCCTCCCTGCGGTCGTCAGTGCACAGGAGCAGCAGTTAATCCAGGACCTTCGTGGGAAATGGAAATTCCAAATCGGTGATGACCAACGATGGGCCGACCCGTCGTTCAACGACGGCAAGTGGGACAACATATTCGCGCCGTCACCATGGGAGGATGAAGGGTACCCCGGCTACGACGGTTATGCGTGGTACAGGAAACAGTTTGATGCACGAGAGGACTGGCAGGGAAAGGTCCTCACTCTGCACATGGGAACAATCGACGACGCGGACGAAGTGTATGTCAACGGGCATTTCATCGGATTCGGCGGACAATTTCCACCCCACTATGTCAGCGAATACGGCTGGACGAGAGAGTATTTCCTGCCTGCGTGGTGTCTCCGGTTCGGCACGAGCAATGTCATCGCAGTTCGCGTCTATGATGCCGGAGGCGAGGGAGGCATCACAGGTGGGAAGATCGGGATATACCAGCAGTCAGATCCCCTGCGGCCCGGACAGTCGCTCGCTGGAACATGGAAGATCAAAACGGGCGACGATTTTGACTGGAAGGAGCCGGCCTTTGACGATGCGTCGTGGAATGACGCGGTTGTGCCGCTGTACTGGGAAACACAGGGGATGAAGGACTATGACGGCTTCGCATGGTACCGGTATCGGTTCCGCCCCTCCGCCGGTTTCGACGGGAAAACGCTCATACTGCTGGCCGGCAAGATCGATGATATCGATGAGACATATCTGAACGGCGAGAGGATCGGCCGCACGGGATCAATGAGCACTCACTCCGGAAAGATCAAGACATCGGATGAGTACGCTCAGCTCCGCGCTTATACCATTCCCAGTGGACTCCTGAAGTTCGGAGAGGAGAATGTCCTTGCCGTGCGGGTCTACGATTCGTGGCTCCACGGCGGGATTTACGACGGGCCTGTCGGCCTGATCACGCGCGATGAATACCTGGAATGGAAGCACCGCCACCGCGAAAAGAGGAACCCGTGGGAACTTCTGAAAGGATTCTTCGAATAAGGATGCTTTTACCGCATCCATTTCCCTCCCCATCCGCATAGTTGTCCGTCCGGACCGATCAGGCCCCGCAGCCTTCCGTGCCGCGGGGCCTGTTGATTTTCAACCCCCGAGTCCGTAGTTTCACCACGTTCCCTACTGAATTCTCCATCTGGCTTCCTCCCACTTACCGTCATGTCCGCATGCTGGTGAACATAAGAAACGCATGGAGCGACCCCGCGTTCAGAACGGAGTTTGCCGCCACGATTGCCGTGCTCGTCCCGGTTCTCTTTGCCCTGACGCATTTCCTTGATTGGGTCGAGCGGAGGCACGGCGTGACATTGCAGGATCCTGTGCTTGCCCTCTTTCCCGCGCTGAATCTCACGTGGATAACGTTTCTGATCATCTATGCGGGGATCATTGTCGGGCTTCTGGTGCTCGCGCAGAACCCTCGGCGCCTTCTTCTGGTCTTCCAGGCGTATGTCGTGATGGTCCTCTTCCGCATGGCGGCGATGTACCTGGCTCCGCTCGAGCCGCCCCCCGGGATCATCGAGCTGAGGGATCCGTTCGTCGAATTCTTCGGCGGAGGAAAAACGCTCACGCGCGACCTGTTTTTTTCAGGGCACACCTCAACGACGTTTCTCCTCTTTCTTCTGATCCCCGGCAAATGGCTGCGGGTCGCCTACGCCTGCGCCACACTGGTGGTGGGAGTCTGTGTCGTGCTCCAGCACGTTCACTACACCTTCGACGTGGTTGCGGCTCCGTTTTTCGCATACGGGGCCTACGCGATCGTGCTCGGTATTTGCAAAAGAAGGGGCATTGTGGTTAATTGAGGTTCAGGGAACCCCGTTCTTCCATATACGAGGCGTTGTTTCATGGCGGATCAAGTCGTTCGCCCGGCTGCCCCTTCGGCCCCGGTAAAGGCAAAAAAGCGTCCTAAGGAACTGGCTGTCGTCAACCAGGCCGGTTGTACCGGCTGTGAGGTATGTATCGAGTTCTGTCCTGTCGATTGCATACTCACCGTCCCGGGGTCGGAATACGACCAGCACAAAAAGCTCGTGGAGATCGATCTCGACATATGTATCGGCTGCAAGCTTTGTGTGAAATATTGCCCCTGGGAAACCATCGAAATGATCCCGAGCGCAGAATCGCTCCAGGTTGCCGCCGGTTGGACGCAACGCTCTGTCCTGCCTCAGGCCGAGTGGATACAGAACGCTCCGGGAATCGAGATTGTCCGTGAGGGCCCGCTTCCTCTTCCGGGTTCAAAGCGGTCCTGACCAAATACCTCAACCATCGAGAAAGGGTAACTATGAAAATCAACAGCCGCGTGCACTTCATCGGACTTTGCCTGGCGATTCTCCTTGCAGGATCGGCGTTCAGTCAGGGCCTCTACTGGGAATCCACAACCAGCGGCGGGCCACTCAAGGACAAAGAGAATATCTCCCAAAACTACGCGATGCCGAGAATGTTCAAGATCGTGAACCCCACGACGGTGATGATACTCAGGATGGATCAGGAGAAGATCTACACCGTGGATCCCGCGAAGAAGACTTACTCGGAAATGACGTTTGCCGATATGGAAGCATACGCAAAGAAGGCGGGAGAGAAGATGGCCCAGTACAGGGAGAAGATGAAGAACATGCCTCCGGAACAGAGGAAGCAGATAGAAGCAATGACCGGCATGATGGGGGGAACCGAGGGACCGGTTGAGATCTCGGCGACCGGTGAGAAGAAATCGGTGGACGGGTTTTCATGTGCGAAATACGTCATGAAACGCGGCGGCAAGGAAATGATGACGCTCTGGGTGACAAAAGATGTCGCGGGCTTTGACAACCTCCGTAAAGACTGGATGGAATTCGGGAAGCGGATGGCCGCATTGACAAACATGTCGGGGCTGGGGGACGCATACCAGAAAATCGACGGTTTCCCGATGGAGACGGACATGGACATCATGGGAAAAATGACGACAGTCGTCACGAAGGTCGAGAAGAGGACAACTCCTGCCGGTGAGTTTAGCGTCCCGGCCGGCTATACCAAGACTGAATCTCCCCTTATGGGAAAACCGGGGCAGTAAAAAGCGAATACCGCCCGCGTCCGGAAAAGGCCCCTTGATACAAGGGGCCTTTTCCATCCGGTGGGGAGGCCGGACCGTGAATGCCTTCGCACACACCACGGCGTGACATGCTACTATGAGTCAACCTCATCGGTTGTGTGAGGGGCGAGAAGCGAGTGGTCGCTTCAGAGACCTTCACCATCGTGCGAAGGGAAGGATCAAGCCGATGGCGTGTCACGCGTTCCATTGTCGTGGTAATTCTCCAGTCCTCGCTTGTCCCAACTGATTACGGGTTGAATGTGGCACGTAGATCACCGAACGAGAAGGGGCAAACCGAATGTATGCAATCAACCACGCTGCAACAGCGCTCTTATTGAACTTGGCTTCGGCGATCGTAATTGGTTGCCGTTCCAAATCGACTGGCAGCCGCACCGAAAACCAATTCACCGGGGGTGATTCAGCAAACGCCAGGCTGGCTACCGATTCGATCAATAAGTCAGCGGTACGGTATCTTAACGGTTATGAGAATCGCATGCTCTTTCATGGTCAAAAGGGAAATATCCGGAAAGTCTAGATTGCTTGACTTGCGCCTGCTCTCTGTATCTCACATTGGTGGTGCGAAACTCATCGACCATCGTCCGATGAATGTTGATCGCTTCATCATCAGACAATACAAAAGTGTAGACTTCTGATTGAATATGTGTGAAAATTCTCCTACCTTTATTGACATCGGTTGAAGCGATAGCGGTAGGTTCCTTGAAAACCACATATGCCTGTTATCAATTTCTGTTATCAAAACTACCTTTTTTGATAACAGGCGTATTGAAAATGTGCCAAATTTGAATCGGCTGAAGTAGCTCAGCGGTAGAGCAGCGGTTTCGTAAACCGCAGGTCGTGGGTTCAAATCCCACCTTCAGCTCGAAAAACCGCAATTTTGACCCCATGTGTTAGTGGCTGCTGCTATGTGCAATGTCAAGCTCTAAATCTTCAGGGGAAGTGAACCCAAACCACGCTGCTATTCGTGGTTCTCTCCGTAAGGGGAGACCACATGTAATCAATCCGAAGTATTCTACAAAC
>Ga0182011_10000152_pt1 | contig 55382 bp, 58 predicted proteins | sample 711E1DmetaG_FD_120481 | JGI IMG/M metagenome (GOLD analysis project Ga0182011, IMG submission 120481) | Permafrost microbial communities from Stordalen Mire, Sweden - 711E1D metaG | ecosystem: Environmental > Terrestrial > Soil > Wetlands > Permafrost | place: Sweden: Stordalen | collected...
CGTCGGCAACATGAAGTACTAGGCTCGGCGGGACTGGAGGACTGTGATGCTTTGGACGATCTTCGTCATTCTTCTCGTGCTGTGGTTGCTCGGCATGATCACCTCCTACACCATGGGCGGCTTCATCCACGTCCTGCTGGTGGTGGCGGTGGTCGTTCTGATCATCAGACTCGTCTCCGGACGACGCGTCCTCTAGCCCGGACTGTTCGTAGGGCATCGTCGTGAGGTCGCGAAGATGGCTGTGATGGTGGGCGCACAAAGGGGTGAGAGCCCGAAGGCGGGCTGGACACCATACGTCGAGGGCTCGAACCCCGAGTACGCCCGCCAGGGCGGCCGTCTCCGTAACCGTAGTAGATGCCTGCCGAACAGTCCCGGCTGCGGCGATTCGCTGGCGACGAAGTCTTGGGGTAGCGGATGTCGCGCCCTGGTGATAGCAAGCAGCGATGAGGCCCCGGGCCGTACCGAACGGCGGCCGGGTCATCAACTCGCGTCTCGGTTGGTTCGAGTCGCAGGTCCTGTAGAACCGGTCGGGCCACTACAGGAGCTCGGCAGAAGGAGGCAAGGTGAGCCCACTCAAGATCGTGGCAATCCTGTTGATCGCCGCCGGCATTATTGGGCTGGTGTACGGCGGCATCACTTACACCAAGACGACCCACAACGCCAAGGTCGGCCCTTTCGAGCTGTCGATCAAGGACAAGGAAACGGTCAACATCCCGGTGTGGGCCGGCATCGGCGCAATCGTAGTCGGCGGGGTTCTGCTCGTTGTGCGCACGAAAGCATAGTTCCACTCTAGCTCCGCGCCTGACTGCCCTTATGGCGCCTGAACGCGCGGTCCCAAGGACCGCCGGAAAGGAAACACGATAATGCAAAAGCACCATCTCAAGGTCCTCGTTCCTGGAATCCTCGCCGCTACCGCGCTCGCGCTGGCCGTGGGCGTAAGCGCCCAAACGCCTCCGCCTCCTGCGTCCCCTCCGGTTGGGGTCGGCGCCCAAACGCCTCCGCCTCCCGGGCCGCCCCCGGCCCCCAAGCCTGGCCACCACAAGGACAGCGCTGCCATGGCCAAGCACGACGCCGACTTGAAGGCGGAGTGCGAGGCCATGATGGCCAAGAAGCAGGCGATGGAGGACAAGCTCCAGGCGATGGACGCCACGCTGGACAAGCTGGTGGCGACGATGAACGCCGCCAAGCCAGAGGTTGACATGGAGAAGCCAATGGCGGCTGTCATCAACGAACTCGTCGCCCAGCGCAAGGCTTCCCGCGCCATGATGATGGAGATGCAACCTGCAATGATGGCGCACATGATGCATCACATGCATTCGCAAGGCGCGAAGGGCGCGATGGAGTGCCCAATGATGAAGACGGGCACTGCTCCCGAGCCCAAGGAAGAAGAGAAACCCAAGATGTAAGGAGCCCGCAGGACGGCGCGGGGACTCGATTGGAGCCCCCGCCGCCCGAGGCCCGTTCCCGTGCGTGGGGCGGCCGTGATCGCTTGTGGCAGGCTGAGAGGAGCCGCTTGAAGTGGCCAAGGACCCTGTTTGTGGAATCACTCTCGACACTAGTTCCCCGTGCAAAAGCACGCATGCGGGGCAGGTCCATGTGTTCTGCTGCCCAACCTGCCAGACGACGTTTGACAAGGAGCCTGGGCGGTACGCAGCACCTGCCGGGGAAGAGGTCCAGCGAGAGAGGCGGCCATGATGCACGGCGGGTGGTTTGGGATGAGCGGGGCGGGGTTGTTTTGGCGATTTCCTGTCCTGATTGTGGTGCTCCTGGCGGTTCTTGTCGCTTGGCTGTTTGGAAAGAGGGCCTCGCGGGACGGCGATTAGCCGTAGCAGGAGGAGACGTTCAGGAAACGATGGGTGCAAACCAACATCTGCAACGGAGAGGGCGAGAAGAGCCACCCGTCAACACGAAAGGGACCTTACGATGAAAGCACTTGTGTACCACGGGCCAGGCCAGCGAACCTGGGAGGACAAGCCAAGGCCCACCGTCGAAAAGCCGACTGACGCGGTCGTGAAGATTGCCAGGACCACGATCTGCGGTACTGATCTCCACATCATGAAGGGAGACCTGCCGACGGTGACCAGTGGTCGGATTCTCGGACACGAAGGCGTCGGTGTCGTCGAAGCGGTCGGCGCCGCTGTCTCAACTTTCAAAGCGGGCGATCGAGTATTGATCTCGTGCATCACCTCCTGTGGCAAGTGCGAAGCCTGCCGGAAGGGGATGTACTCGCACTGCGGGCGGGGGGGTGGCTGGATTCTCGGCAACGTCATCGACGGCACGCAAGCCGAGTACGTGCGGATCCCATTCGCGGACACGAGCCTCTACCGTGTGCCCAAGGGGTCAGACGAGGACGCGCTCGTGATGCTGAGTGACATTTTGCCCACTGGCTTCGAGTGCGGCGTCCTCAAGGGCCAGATCAAGCCGGGCGATACCGTGGCCATCATCGGCGCCGGGCCGGTGGGTCTCGCCGTCCTCCTGACAGCACAGTTCTACTCGCCGGCCGAGATCATCCTGGTCGACGTTGACGCCAACCGACTGGAGGTTGCGAGGCAGTTCGGGGCCACCAACACCGTGGACAGCAGGGACGGCAAGGCCGTCGAGACCGTAAGGGGTTTGACCGAAGGAAGAGGGGTCGACGTGGCCGTTGAGGCCGTTGGCCTTCCGGTGACGTTCGAGATGTGTGAGGACATCGTGGCCGCCGGAGGCGTCATTGCCAACGTAGGCGTTCACGGCAAGGGCGTCGAGCTCAAACTCGAGAAGCTGTGGGCCCACAACATCACGATCACGACGGGGCTCGTGGATACGGTCAGCATCCCGATGCTCCTCAAGAGCGTCGTTTCGGGCAAGCTGCAACCGCGGAAGCTCATCACCCACGAGTTCATGCTCGAGGAGTTCATGAAGGCATATGACGCGTTCGGAAACGCCGCCAAAGAGAAGGCCCTGAAGGTGATCGTCCGAGCCGTCTGAGCATGCTCACGCCGGTGCGGCGAAAGTGGGGGCGACGCTTCCCCAAGCGGCCGAACAGGTTTGCAGAGGAAGGTGGGTCAAATCGAATGGCGACGGTAAACAGGCAAATCACACTCGCCTCGCGACCGGTGGGTTTTCCCAAGGTGTCGGACTTCCATCTGGTCTACTCTCCGGTGGCTTCACCCGCCGCGGGCGAAGTGCTGGTTCGGTCTATCTACCTGTCGCTCGATCCCTATATGCGTGGGCGGATGAGCGATGCCGACTCATATGCCCGGCCGGTTGCCATCGGGGAGGTCATGACCGGCGGAGCGGTCGCACTGGTGATGGACTCTCAGGATGCAAAGCTCCGCGTTGGTGATGCGGTCGAAGGGATGTTGGGATGGCAGGAGTATGCGGTTGCCCAGGGGCGCGAACTAAGGAAGATCGACCAGCGCCTCGGACCGATCTCGACTGCCCTCGGAGTGCTGGGCATGCCGGGGCTCACGGCGTTCTTTGGCCTGCTGGATGTTTGTGACCCGCAACGCGGGGAGACCGTCGTGGTGTCCGGGGCGGCGGGAGCGGTCGGGACGCTCGTTGGCCAGATTGCGAAGATCAAGGGGTGCCGGGTCGTGGGAGTGGCGGGCTCCGACGCCAAGATCTCGTGGTTGCTCGACGAACTCGGCTTTGACGCCGCGTTCAACTACAAGACGGCAGCGGACTGCTACGGCACGCTCAAGGACCTCTGCCCCGACGGCATCGACGTCTACTTCGACAACGTGGGGGGCGCCATTACCGATGCGGTCCTGCGCCTGATCAACGTCAAGGCTCGGATTTCCGTCTGCGGACAGATCTCGCAGTACAACCTGGAGGAGCCCGAACTGGGGCCGCGCTGGCTAGGTCAGTTGATCGTCAAGCAGGCGAAGGTGCAGGGCTTCCTGGTCTCCGGCTACGCCGAGCGGTTCCCCGAAGGTCTCAGGCAACTGGCCACATGGCTGAAGCAGGGAAAGCTCAAGTACCGGGAGGACGTCGCCCAAGGCATCGAGGCCGCTCCGCAGGCCTTCATCGGAATGCTGCGGGGAAGGAACCAAGGGAAGCAGCTGGTGCAGCTCTCGGAGTTGTGACCGCCTGCGGAAAGAGCACTGAACCATCGGTGGGAACGCCGTCGCTGAGGTCTGGCGCAGAGGAGGAAAGCACAATGAAGGGATACGTTGGAGCGATCGAAGAACTGACCCTGGAGAATACGAACTTCCGGCAGGTGCTCTTCACCGCCGCACATTCCCAGCTCGTGTTGATGTGTCTCCAGCCAGGTGAGGAGATCGGCGACGAGGTTCACCCAAGCGTCGACCAGTTCTTTCGCATCGAGCGTGGCGAGGCCAGATTTGTTCTGGCCGAGAAGGAAGAGCGCCTGGTGCACGACGGCGACGCGGTTGTGGTGCCGGCAGGGACCTACCACAACGTGATCAACACATCGAAGACCGCACAGCTGAAGCTCTACACGATCTACTCTCCTCCGAACCACCCGGACGGAACGGTGAACAAGACCAAGGCGGATGCGGAGGCGGCCGAGAAATAGCACACATGAGCGCTTCTCCACCCGCCGGCTGGCCGGCACGCCCTCCGTGCTGTTCGACGAAGTCGCCGTCATCTTCTCGGGTGAAGGCGCGAAGGCACTGTCGACGGAGAGCGCCGCGATCGATTTTGCGCGCGGTACGTACGGCGATTTCAAGGCCATCGCGATCGACAAAGGCGGTCGAGCGCTTCTCAATCCAGCGGGCGTCGGAAAGGACGCCGGCGTCGTGGATGCCAAGGACAAGGACGCGTTCATCGCTGCGGCAAAGACACGGCAATGGGACCGGGAGGATTCCGTTCGAACGTTCGCACAACCGAAGGTGGAGTTCCCCCTAGGCTTGGGGCGATCGCACGAAGCAACGTGCGTGCCGTAGTAGGACGCGTCAGGGAAGGAGAACGAAGATGGTCCCGACTTTCAGTGAGGGTTGGTCGATGATCTCGGTACTGGTCCCTTTGGTGGGTATGGCTTTCGTCTCCAGGGTCGGGGAGCCTGCCACCCCTCCGACTGCGTCAGGCGGATCGGGCGCGTTCACGCTCCCGGCGTTGCCCTACGCCCAGGATGCCCTGGAGCCCTACGTATCGGCTCGGACCATGGGATTCCACTATGGCAAGCATCATCAGGCCTATGTGGACACCCTGAACAAACTGGTCGCCGGCACGCCATGGGCAGCCGGACAGACGCTGGAGAAGGTCGTCTTGGAGAGCGCCGGCATGACGGACACGACCGCCATTTTCAACAATGCGGCGCAAGCCTGGAACCATGCTTTCTTCTGGAAGTGCATGAAGCCGGGCGGAGGTGGCAGGCCGTCCGGACGGTTGATGGAGTTGCTTGAGAGGTCTTTCGGCGGCTTCGATCAGTTCAAGGATGCTTTCCTGACCGCGGCGGTCGGGCAGTTTGGCAGCGGATGGGTCTGGCTCGTACAGGACGGCGATACGTTGAAGATCGTCAAGACGTCCAACGCGGATACGCCGATCGCGCACGCGCAAACCGTGCTCCTGACGTGCGACGTTTGGGAGCACGCCTACTACCTCGACTATCAGAACCGGCGCAAGGACTTCGTCCAAGCATTTCTGGACCATCTGGCGAACTGGGAATTCGCTGCGTCACAACTGAACTGATGGACCGCCACGAAATACGACAGGAGACAGGTCTATGAAGAAGGAAGAACCGCCCAAGGCTCGAGGCGACAAATCCAGCTACACCGACAAGCAGAAGCGTCAGGCGGAACACATCGAAACCGGCTACGAGAAAAGGGGACTAAGTGCCAAGACGGCGGCAGCCCGGGCTTGGGCCACCGTAAACAAACGTTCCGGTGGTGGCAAGAAGAGTGGCTCGGGCCGGAAGATGACAGAGAAAGAAGCGTAATCATGCCAGCCTTAAGCACGAAAGACGGTACGCAGATCTATTACAAGGACTGGGGCACAGGAATGCCCGTGGTGTTCAGCCACGGCTGGCCCCTCAACGCGGACAGTTGGGAGGCTCAGATGGTCTTCCTGGCCTCCAAGGGCTATCGCTGCATCGCCCATGACCGTCGCGGCCACGGCCGGTCGAGCCAACCCTGGAGCGGCAACGACATGGACACCTATGCCGACGACCTCTCCGAGCTGATCGAATCGCTCGACCTCACGCGCGCCGTCCTGATCGGCTTCTCCGCGGGCGGCGGCGAGGTGGCCCGCTACATCGGCCGCCACGGCACGAAACGCGTCGCCAGGGCCGCGCTGATCTCCGCGGTTCCGCCGTTGATGCTGAAGACGGCGGCCAACCCCGCCGGCTTGCCGATCGAAGCATTCGACAAGATCCGCCTCGGCTCGATCGCCGATCGCTCGCAGTTCTACAAGGAGCTTGCCGGCGGCCCGTTTTTCGGGGCGAACAGGGCCGGCGCAAAGGTCTCGCAGGGCATGATGGACTCGTTCTGGCTCCAGGGGATGCAGGCGGGCCACAAGAACACCTTCGACTGCATCAAGGCGTTCTCCGAGACGGACTTCACCGAAGACCTCGGGAAGTTCGACGTGCCGACGCTGGTGCTTCACGGCGACGACGACCAGATCGTTCCGATCGCGGCGTCGGCGCTCCGCTCGTCGAAGCTGGTCAGGAATGCGACTGTCAAGATCTACCCGGGTGCACCACACGGACTCGCGTACACGCACAAAGACCAGCTCAACGCCGATCTGCTGGCGTTCCTCGAGAAAGGGATCGTCCCTTGAGCCTTCCCGCCCTCCTGCGGCGACGAAGCCTGTGGCTGGTCGGCGCGCTCCTCCTCGCCACAGCAGGCGTGTTCGGGTATCGCTGGGCGTTCGGAAAAGCCAAGGTCCTCTATGTCACTGCTCCCGTCGTCCGGGGCGATGTGGAGAGCACGGTCGTGGCGGCAGGCATCGTGCAGCCCATCAAGTACGTCGATGTCGGCGCCCAGACCTCCGGCACTCTCAAGTCGTTGAAGGTCAACCGCGGCGATCTGGTGGCAGAGAAACAGCTGCTCGCCGAAATCGATCCGGTTTTGGCGGATACCGCGCTCACGTCGGCCAACGCAACGCTCGAGAACATGACCGCGCAGCGCGCTCTGAAGCAGGCGCAACTCGTGCTGGCCAAAGCCCAGCGGGATCGCAACGACACGCTCTTTGCGAGAAAGCTGATCTCCGCCAGCGACCGCGACGTCACCCAGGCCAACTACGACGTCGCCGTCGCCGACGCCGCGTCCCTCTCGGCCCAGATGAAGCAGGCGACGGCGGCGGTGGACACCGCCAAGGCCAATGTAGGCTATACCAACATCACGGCTCCGATGGCCGGCGAAATCGTCTCCATCAGCCTGCTCGAAGGGCAAACGCTGAACGCGAATCAGCAGGCTCCGATCATCCTCCGGATTGGAGACATCAGCACCGTGACGGTCTGGGCGCAAGTCTCGGAAGCGGACATCGTTCGCGTCAAGCCTGGCCAGGACGTCTATTTCACGATTCTCGGCGATTCCCGGCGGTGGAACGGCCAGGTCAGGCAGGTCCTCCCTACCCCGGAGCTCATCAACAACGTGGTCTTCTACGACGTATTGTTCGACATTCCGAATCCGGACAACGAACTGAGGATTCAGATGACGGCGCAGGTCTTCATCGTGCTGGCGCAGGCGAAAGGCGTCTTGCTGATACCGGTCGCCGCCATTGGCAATGCCGCCGAAGGCGCGGAAATCAAGGTGCGGGTGCTGAAGGCGAATGGCACCGTGGAACTGCGCCCGATCACGGTTGGCATCAAGAGCGAGATCCTAGCCGAGGTCACGAAGGGTCTCAAGGAGAAGGAACTGGTCGTCATCGGGGGAATCGCGGCCCAGAGCAATAAGACATCGAGCGCTCTGAGCGCCCGCAAGGGCCCTTGATGTCGTCGCCACTGCTGGAATTGAAGGCTGTCAGCCGCACCTACACGTCGGGCGGGGAGCCGCTGACCGTGCTCAGAGAAGTGAGTCTGGTGATTCAGAGCGGCGAGTTCGTTGCCATCATGGGCGCATCCGGCTCGGGCAAGTCCACGCTCATGAACATCATCGGCTGTCTTGACAAGCCCTCAAGCGGCACCTATTCCATCCGCGGCCTCGAAGTCGCCAATCTCGACGGCGATGCGCTGGCAGCACTCCGACGCGATACCTTTGGCTTCATCTTCCAACGCTACAACCTGATGTCCGATTTGAGTGCCGTCGAAAACGCGGAAGTCCCTGCCGTGTACTGCGGCATGGCGAAAGCTCAGCGGGCGGCGCACGCCAGCGACTTGTTGCGGGAACTCGGACTGGGCGACCGGCTGCAGCACCATCCAAATCAGCTCTCGGGCGGCCAGCAGCAGCGCGTGAGCATCGCCCGCGCGCTCATGAACGGCGGGCCGGTCGTTCTGGCCGATGAACCGACGGGAGCGCTGGACAGCCAGGGCGGCAAGGAAGTCATGGCCATCCTGGTGAAGCTGCACGGGCAAGGGCACACGATTATCGTGGTGACCCACGACACCGACATCGCGGCGTACGCACACCGACTCGTTCGAATCGCCGATGGGCGCATCACCTCGGACGAGCAGCAGCAGAAAGGCGAGGCAGATCATCAGGCGAAGACTGGCGAAACGGCAAGGGACACCAAGCCGGGCGTGGCGGTCCTTGGCGAATCTCTGAAGATGGCATTGCGCTCGCTGGTGCACAATCGGCTGCGGACCGCGCTGACAATGCTGGGTATTATCATCGGCGTCGCCTCGGTGGTCGCCCTGATGGCGATCGGCAACGGCGCGAAGCAGGATGTCGTTGAGCGCATCCAAGCCATGGGCACCGACCTGTTGACGATTATGCGTGGACCGCCCGCCGTTCGCGCCTCGGCCGACGTCGTGACCAGTTTCCTGCCTGAAGATCTGCCATCCATCGACGGTGTGCCGGGTGTCGCCATGGCGGTTCCGGAAACCACATTGTCTTCGCTTCTGCGCTTTGGCGACCAGGACCTGACGGTCGCGGTTGTCGGAACCGGCGAGGACTTTCCGCAGGTGCACGATTGGCCGCCGCAGTCCGGCGTGTTCTTTTCCGCGGAGCACGTGAAACGCTACGCCCAGGTCGTCGTGCTCGGCCAGACCACAGCGAAGAATCTCTTCCCCAATGACACGAGTCCGCTGGGTCAGTACGTGCTCATTGGCAGCGCGCCTTTCCTGGTCATTGGCGTACTGAGCAGCAAGGGCCTGACCCCACGGGGAGACGACATGGACAACTCCGCCTGGCTGCCCTACACGACGGCCGGAGCGCGTGTGTTTGGACAACGGTTCTTCAACGATTTCGTCGTAAGAGTGAAGCCGGATGCGGATATGAGCGTGGTGCAAGCCAATCTCCATACGCTCCTGATGAAGCGCCATCGCAAGGAGGATTTCAACATCCGGAACATGGCCGATACCATCGCCACGGCCAACGAAACGCAGAACACCCTCACCTATCTGCTGGCGGCGATTGCCGTGATCTCGCTCGTTGTAGGCGGCATTGGCGTGATGAACATCATGCTTGTTTCGGTCACCGAGCGGACACGCGAAATCGGCATCCGAATGGCGATTGGCGCACGCGGATTCGACGTGTTGTTTCAATTTCTAACGGAGGCCGTGATGGTCTGCTTTATCGGCGGCGTAGTGGGCCTGGTTGTCGGCGTTGGCGGCGGTTTAGCTACTTCGGTGATTGCAGGTTGGCGCGTGATTTTCACGGTCGCACCCATCGTCATTGCCTTCGCGTGCGCATTTCTGACGGGTATCATATTTGGCTACCTTCCGGCCAGAAAGGCCGCGCGTCTCGACCCCATCGAGGCGCTGGCTCGAGACTAGAAGCGCCATGCGTTCTCCTGGACCGACCGGGCGAGAGGATCGGCCACGAAGTTCCCAGCAAGGTCGACCGGGTGTTCCGCATCGAGCATGGTGAGGCCCGATGCGTCTTTGACGAGAAGGGGAACGTTCTGGCGCATGAAAGCGACGAGATAGGTAGGGAAGAACTGCCCGGCCGCTTTATCGGCGCCCCTGGCGTGTCTGCACGAGCGCCGGCTTGTCGGCACGTGGCAGGGCCGACGCAACGTTGTCTCGGAACGGGGCCTGCCATGATGTGGACGAACATGAGGTGGGCCAGGATAGGGGTGCTGGGAGCGAAGCGGGCGCTGGCGGGCGCTGCCACCATCAGGTAGCCGTGGCAGGAGTTTGACTAAGCCATAACCGCGATCCTGCGGCCCGAGCAAATGAAGGGGGTACAGCTCGCCACGGACGAAGATGCGAGCACGAGCCCCGGATGCGGTCGAGGAGCCGCAGCGGGCAGCCGGATCTCCGTGCGGTCGCGCCGTGATCGACAATCCTCGCCATCGCGTGACCATGTCGCCATTACCTCATGCGTGATGTCAGGGTCCACCACCGGCTGCCGACCTTGCGGTCGAGGCGGGCGTTCGAACCCGGGTTGCACCGCGTTCGTCGGCAGCACCGGTGAGCCTGTCATTTTGAAGCTCATCAGACCCTGTCAGAAACCGCAAACCGCGATGAACGGTTTTCGCCGCGCATCCTCGTACCCGCGTGACTCGGTGGATGTCAGGCTTGGTTGCGGGGGCTCGCAACTTCGGTACATACAGCCTCGATCGAGGCTTGACCATACCTGAGGTCAACCCGTTAGCGCCCCGGAGCACCAAGCGCTCTGCCGATGGTGGGACGAGCTGCTCCGTCGCATCGACGCGGTGAATCTCCTGGCCTGATCTCGCTGCGGCGAGACGCTACTCAGTCCCCTCTGCCCCGCCAGTAGTAGGTGCCACCGCCGCCAAACAGAAGGACCAATACGACGATCACGATGATCAGTGTGGTAGTGCTCATGATCTTTCCCTACCTTTCGAAATCTCCTCGAGGTTAGTCCTCCGGAACCCCATCCGAGAAGCGCACTTTCTACCCGGGAGCGAAACCGCGAGCTAGGTAGGAACTACCCGATCGGCACTAAATGTCGGGCGCGTGTCCTTGCCCGAACGATGGTCCGGAGCAATGCATCGGAGGCCTTGTTTGGCCTTGGGTTGCTGGGTTGCTCAAGTTCGCAGAGCCTTTCATGGTCACAGTCGGTGGGCATCCGTTCCCGGTCCTGTGGGCGATCATCGGCGCCGCCGGACCGCAACCGGCCAAGGGCCGGCGATGGAGGATGGCCACCGGCCGCGTAGTTCCTACCTGGCTTGCGCCTTCGCTTCTCGGTAGAAAGTGCTCTTCCTGTGGGGGCGGCCGAGGACTAGAGTCGTAAAGTGTTCTGGGAAGGACGGTATGCCATGAAACGCAATCGACACGGGCCTACGGTGACCGATGGTCTGATGTTCGGGCACGAAGAAGTCGCCGTCATGGACCTTTTCACCCCGCGCAGCGCGCTTTCGGGAACGCCACTCGTTTTCCAATCGGCCAAGCTCCTCGATCACGTACAAGACGCAATAGACTTCGTGATCCCCTGGCAACCGGTCTTTCGGCGACAATGGAAGCGGTCAGCTTCTCTGCGGGTTCCACATCCGGAACATTTTCATGCGCGCGTTCTACCTCCGGTCCTCGAAGAGAACAACCTTCAAGCTGGGTGCGACAGGGTCCTCGCGGACGGAACTTGGAACTCCACGCTGCTGCTTCCCAGGGCGGAAGGCAACCGGAGTGGGTGGCAATGGCTCCATCGACTCGTCACCCTATCGGGGCTGGGCTGGGCGTTCGTTCTCGCGGCGGTCCTTTGGGAGCTTTTCGCCCTCGCATTTTCCAAATGTGCCGGCTGGGGATGGGACAAGGGAGCGTTCTTTTTCGCTTGGGGTCTTGGGATCCTCGCCTTGGGTTTCTATCTGAGAACGAGTACGAAACGGCCTGCATGCTCCCGGTTCTTCCTCGGCGTCAACGCCATCATGCTGACCGTGCTCTCTCTAGTCGTCGCCACGAGATAGACCAATCATTGGACGCGGTGGTGCCTCAGCCGCAGCCCCCTGGGGGGAAACTCTGCCCGGCTCGCCGGTCGTCTTTGCTACAGCAGGTTGTTTTCCTCGGCGTAGTTCACCAACTCGACTCGGCTGACCAATCCGAGCTTGCCCATCAGGTTGGCACGGTGGTTCTCGACGGTGCGCATCGAGAGGCCGAGCAGGCCGGCGATCTGCCGGTTGGTGTTTCCCTTGGCGAGGAGGCGCAAGACGTCGAGCTCGCGGCGGGTCAGCACGACCGCCTGCAAGCCGCGCCGGTGCTCCGTCGTGACGGGCTGGTGAAGGAGCGCGCGGGTCATCGCGGGGTGCACGTAGATGTCGCCGTGACTCACCGCATGGATCGCCTGGATGATCTCGGACTCGTCGGCCCGCTTGATCACGTATCCGGCGCCGCCCGCGCGTAGAGCTTCGTGCAGCAGGCTTTCGTCCTCGTGCATGGTGAGGAACAGCACGATGAGCTCCGGATGCTTTTCCTTCAGCTGCTTTGCAGTCTTGATGCCGTTCTCGGGGGGCATGGTGATGTCGAGCAGGACCATGTCTGGGTGCAGCATCTCGACGAGGCGCAGCGTCTCCATACCATCTTTCGCTTCGTCGACAACCTCGAGATCGGGGTCGGCTCGGAGCAATGCCCGGAGGCCCGAACGGACGACGGCGTGGTCGTCAGCGATCAGGATGCGGATCGGCACTTGGCACCTCCACCACGACGGTGGTACCTGCCCCAGGCGCGCTTTCCAGCGTCAGGGTCCCGCCCAGCGCCTCGGCTCGCTCCCTCAGCCCGAGGAGACCCAAGTGCTCCCCGCGCTGGACCTGGTGCGGTTCGAACCCGACGCCGTCGTCCTCGACCATCACAAGGACCCGGTCGCCGCGACGCTCCGCCATCACGTCGACCCGGGTCGCTCGGGCGTGGCGCACGACGTTGGTCATCGCCTCCTGGACCACGCGGTAGAGAGCCGTCTCCACCGCCATCGGGAGACGTTCGCTCGTGAACCCGCGCGCCTTGAAACGGACCGCGAGGCCAAACTTGGACCCGGCCGACCGCGAGTACTCTCTGAGGGCCGCCTCGAGCCCCAGGGGATCAAGGCTCGGCGGTCGCAGGTCCGCGGCCAGACGGTGCAGGCCGTCGATGACGGCATCGGTCCTCTGCATGAGCTCCGCCACCCGTCCGGCAGCATTCCCGCCCTCGTCGATCTCCCTCTCCAGCAGGCGGAGTCCGAAGCGCAGCGACGCCAGGGATTGACCCGCCTCGTCGTGAAGCTCTCGGGCAATGTGGCGCCGCTCGCTTTCCTGCGCCTCGACGAGGCGGTGTGAAAGCGACCGCATCCGCACCGCCGATGCCTGCATCTGCTCGAAGAGAACCGCGTTCTCGACGGCTACCGAGGCCTGGGACGACATCGCCTCGGCCAGCCTCACGTGATCTTCGTTGAAGTAGCCGGCCTCGCGCTTGGACAGGGAGAACAACCCGGCCACCTCGCCACGCGCGAACAGCGGGACCCCCATCCAACTCGCCTCGGACGAACCATCCGTTGGGAGGCTCCAGTCGGGGTGGGCGCGGACGTCGGAAATCAGAACCGCTGTGCCGGTCTTCAGGATACCGTGGACGATCGGGTGGTCGGTCGCCTTGAACTCCGGTCGATCCTCGGGCGGGAGGGGAACCACGCGGTTGCCGTCGAAGATGGCCCGGACGGAGACCCGCGACGCCTCCTCGACGAGCATGACGCGGGCACGGTCGAAGGGGACCAGCCGTCGCAGGCGGTCGAGCAAGGTCGCCAGCACGGTTTCGCGGTTCAGGCTGCGCGTGAGCACCAGGGTCGCCTCGCGTAGGGCGTCGGCGACGTGCCGGGCGCGCTGCTCGGCCTCGTACGCGAGCCATCTGTCGGTCACGTCCCGGGCAACGGTCAGCACCGACGGGATGGCGTCCCCCAACCCGGTCTCGGGAACGAGCCGGCAGTCGAAGTGCCGCGTCCCATCTCGGGCCGGAAAAGCGAACTCGATTCTCTCGGGCCGTCCGGTTGCGAAGACCCTCCGCAGGGCTACGTCCCACATCTCGATCAGCTCGGCCGACATCCCCACTTCCTTGTTCGTCTTGCCCACGTAGTCCTGCGATGGGCGGCCGCTTACGCTCTGGATCGAAGGGCTGACGTAGAGGTGGCGCAGATTCGGGTCAAAGCGCGCGATGACGTCGGGCAGGTTCTCGACCAGCGTCCTGAATTTCTCCTCCGCCTGATGCAGTTGCGTGGCGCCCTCACGCACCTTCCTCTCGAGGCCATTCCGGTTCTTCTCGAACCCGTTGACGGTGCGGCTATTGAGCATCGCCACGGCAGCCATCTCGGCAAAGACCTCGACGAGCCGGGAGGCGGTCGCGGAGAAGCCCCCGGGCTTGTTGATCAGGCCGACCAGCCCAGCGACGTCGCCGGCGATGATGATCGGTGCGACGAGCACGCTCTCCAGGGCTGCGTGATCGTCAGCAGCCGACGCCTGCGCCGCGCCCTTTGTCAGATCGTTGGCGATGACGACCCGGCCAACCTTGGAGGCGCGGGCGCAGATGCGGCGAAGCGGGGCGGGCAGGCCGCCAGCGGAGGGGAGGCCGAGGCTGCCGGGATCGAGGCAGATGACCTCGATGCCCTTCCCGCCCGGTGAGCTCACGGCGACGAAACCGGTGTCCGCGCCAAGGATCGCTTTGCACGCCCCCAAGACCGCTCTCGCCGCGTCGGTGAAGGCGCGGTTCTCGAGCACCGCGCGGGCGGCCGCCAGCAGCGCGGCAACTTCGCGGCTGCGGCCGTTCGTCTTTCCTTGCGGTTCCGGCGACTTCGTCATCGGACCTTCCTCGCGCTGCGACGGACAGCGCGGACACCTCCGAACCATCCCACGGTCGCCTCAGGAGAGTGGAGGAGCGCGGCCCGGAGGCGGATGCTCTGAGACAAACATACCACCAACCGACGCGACTGGTGCAGGAGCCGAAGCCAAGCGTGAGCCCCAGCTCCGGCGCCATAGCGGCGGCGGGGTGGCCGGGAGGTTCTTCGATTGCGGGCCCCCGGTCATCGTGTGGGCGGGCGGCTGGTCTGTTTGGGGATCGGTACGAGCGAAAAGGGTCGGCGCCGTGCCCGGTGTCGCTGAGCAAGGCGCCGGCGGCGCAAGGTAGTTCAGTTCGGGCTGCGCATGAGGGTTCGACGCTCGCGCGGCGATCCCTGACGCGCAGATCCGGGCTAGATGCCCAGCCGCTGCAAGGCCTCACCTGCCTGCAGCGACGTCCTGAGCGAGGTGATCTGGTCGACCTTCTGCTGTTGCGCCGTGGTGAGCAGCTTGGCGAAGGCCGTGCGGGAGGTTTCCGCTGCCTGTTCGAGTTGGGTGCTGAGCCCCTGGACCTTGAGCAGGAGCGTCCCGAGTTGGGTTGCGTCGGGGCTGGTGGCCTTGAGCGCGTCGGCGAGCGCCTTTTCGGCGTCCATCACCTGCGGCACGAGGGTGTCGGCGGCCTGTTTGCGCGCGTCGAGGAGGGTCTTGAAGGCGGCAACCTGGTCATCACTGAGGCCCAGGACGTCCTTGAGCACCACTTCAGGGGCTGGGCCGGGCTGTTGGCCTCCGTGAAACCCCGGACCACCGGGTCCGCCGGCGCCTCCCGGCCCCTGTGGCGGCGGGCCCTGGGCTAGGGCCGGTCCAGCGACCGCGAGGACAGTAAGCAGCGTGAGTGCAAGGACCTTGTTCATGGCGTTGCTCCTTTCTTTCGACGTCGAGCGGTGAGTCGGCGGCAGGTTCCCCGGGGTTGCCGGCCGTGGCTCCCGTGTGCGTCCGGCACACAGCTGATTCGATGGGTTGCAGTCCTTCGTGTGCCCCGTTGAGAGCAGGGTTTCTCTCGGTCGGTGCGGATGGGGCACCGGTGATCCGCGGCGGCACGTCTACGTCCGGCTAGGGCTGATGTGGAGGCGGGACGTTCGCAGCATCCGGCGGAGCGTCCCGAGGTCTCCGGTCGGGCGGGGCGTCGCGAGGCTCCCGGCGGCGAGGGTCTTGCGGCGGGCGCCAGCCGTTCTGGGCCAGCTTATTCGACAGGTCGATCGCCCGATCGAACGCCTTGAGCGCATCGTCCGGCATTCCCGCGGCGCGGTACACGGTGCCGGCCTCGAGCCAGGCCGCCGCCTCCGCCGGGGTCCCCGCCACGACGTCCGCGAGCATTCCCTTCACGGCCTCGAGAGCCTCGGGCTTCTTGCCGGTGGCTGCGTAGAGCTCGGCGAGGCGGCCGATCAGGCGGACTTTCATCTCGAAGCTCGGTTGGCCTTTGGGGACGTCGAAGGTGTAGACGCGGCGCAACTCCTGGATCGCGGCATCCGTCTTCTTCTGATCGAGCAGGAGGTCCACCTTCTCGTTCAGGGCACGCATCGCCAGCGCCTGGAAGAAGGAGGCGTCCTGGAAAGGCGGGCCGGGAGGGCCCTCCTGGGCGAACAGCAACGTAGCCGTGAGCGTCGCGACGAGCACGACGAGGTTGGTTGGCCTGATCACGATGTACCTCCAGGGGTTGGGAGGGCGAGCGTGGCCCGAGGCACCGGCTGTGCCCGGTCCGCAACGGTGCCCTGTGCGCTTTCGGCCGCGAGCTGCTCGAAGCGCCCGCGGTCAATCATGGTCGTGAGGCGGGAACGCCACTGCTGCTCCGAGACGGCGGCCAGGCGCCGGCTCAAAGCGTCGTTCGCGGCCCACGACGTGGCCACCGCGACCACGGCGGCGCGCGCCGTCTCCTGACGCGCAGCGAGGACGCCATCGCTCGTCCGCGCGGGCGAACGCCAGAAGAAGACGCTCAGGAACGCGACCCCCGCGACGGCCGCGGCGATCGGGACGATGCTTCGTGCCGAACGCAACCGAGGGCGGCCGCCCGCGCGGGCGGTCAGCTCATTTCGCAATCTCCTGGCGGCGAGGTTGTCCGAAACGCCGGGCTTGGATACGGTCTCAAGAAGCCGCGCCACACCGAGCGCCTCGACATCGGCTGCGACCGCCATGCCGCCCTCGACCGCGTCGGCGAGCCGGCGCGCAGCCTGGAGTTCCTCAGCCGTCGCAGGCGACTCGTCGAAGCGTTTGTGCTCGCTCACGGTTTCTCCCATTCACGGGCGAATGCTCGGGTCGCTCGGTAGAGGATCACGTCGAAGTTCGGGGTGGCCACCGAGAGCGTCTCGGCGCACTCGTTCCGCGATCGGCCCTCCAGAAGGCGCAGCCTGAGCGCCTCCGCGTACCGGGGGTGAAGGGCGGCCAGCGTCTGCAACACGCGTTCGCGCAGCCGACGGAGGGTCTCTTCGCGGATCATCTGCGCCTCCGCGGTCGGAGCGTCGTCCGGAACGTCGAGCATGGATGGGATGTCCTCGAGCAGCTCGACGCGCGGGTCCCGGCGGCGCCCGTGCTCGAGCGCCTTGCGCCGGGCGATTGCAGCAAGCCAGTGAAGGAGGCCGATGCCCTGCCAGCGGAAGGAGTGAATCTTCTCGAGCGCGACGCGGTATGTCTCGGCGAGCACGTCCTCGGCATCGGCGCGACCGACGCGGGGAACGATGACGAGCGAGAGAAGCCAGCCACGGGTGCGGTCGTAGAGCTTTCCGAAGCTCTCGCCGTCCCCCTGTTGAATCCTCTCCAGTAGCTCGCGGTCATCGTCGCTCATGCCTTCCACGTAGTCTATGACCGAACCAGACGGGAACTTACACCTCGCCGATGGGGCCTCTTCAGGATTTGTTCGAGGTGCAAGGCCCTGACGGATCGGAATGGGGATGAGACTTCCGGGCGGTCAGCGCAGCAGGAGAAACGAGGCCACCAGCGGTACGAGGAGCACGGCGACCATGATGACCCAGGACCAGAGGTTGGCGAAATTGAGCGTGTAACCGAGGCCGAAACGCTTCTCAAGGAAGATCGCCGGGTCGGCGGGGTTGAAGTAGAACACCCCCGCCTTCCAGCACGAGTCGGGTGTGCGGTCGCCCGCCGGTGCGGAGCCGCCCGCAAACGTCTCGGGAGAAGTGCCGGAGCTCGCACGGCGAGCGCGAACGAGCCCGACGACCGCGAGTACGACGACTGCGAGACCAAGCAACGGGCCGCCGATGATGACCCAGCCGGGGCTCCGCAACTCGGCCCTGAGCGGCATCAGCGCTCCCCATGCGAACGCGGCGGCGACCACGTACTCCGACGCCAAGAGGACGATTGCGACGGCACGCCGATACCTCGCCTCGCCGGCAGCCAACGGTGGCTGCAAACGCGTGCGGGGTATCAGCCGGAACGCGGCGTAGGCCATGACACCGACCGCGCAGCAGACCAGGACACCGACCGCGAGAGGGCCGAATACGGCCTGCGGGGAGCGCATCACCCACCGGTCGGGCTGGAACTCGATGTTCCAGTGCACCGGAAAGCGCTCGGGTATCGCGGACCAGCGCGCTGCGAGGACCGCGGCCGCTCCGCCGAGCAGAGCGAACGGTCCGAACTGGGCCGGCAAGCCGCCAGGAAAGCGGTCCGTGCGCGGGGCAAGTTCGGCGGAGCGCAGCGTGGTCGTGGGCACGGCGTGGGGGAGCGTCCGCCGGCGCGCCCCCAGGAACGCTGCAAAGCCACCGCCGATCTGGTACAGCACGCCGACCGGGAAGAGCGCCGGGCGCTGGGACCGCAATGCGGCGACGGCGATCGCGAGGGCGGCCGCGGTGTGGATCCAGAGCCAGATCCGGTAGCGCTGCACGATCCGCCGGCCAGTTTCGGTCGTCCGGAAGGTCGGGTCGACCGTCACCGAGAAGACGATGTCCGATCGCGTCCAGGTCGGCATGAAGTGGAGAAGCAGGGCGATGACCGTCAGATCGCCTGCGAGGAACAGCAGCGGGGCGAGAAGGCTCGCGTTCATGGCCGTAATCTCACCGAAATGAGAGCCGCGCATCCGACACGGTGCGGAGCAGCCGTGCCAAAGTGCCGGACGGGTAGTTCGTTCAAGAGTGGGAAGGAGAGTTTTTTCACGGCGTGACCTCCTCGGACAGCTCCTGAGCCAGTTCTGTCAAGGCTTCGGCGACCGTGCAGCAAGGGATGCCGTCGGCGAGCGCCTTGGCGGTGACGGCGCGGAGGTTCCTGGAAAATTCGGTCGCCACCGCGGGACTTGGCCTCGGTGCAACGCGTGACAGCACCGTGGCGCCCCGGCGGCGCCGGAGATCGAGCCATCCTTCGGCCGCCAGCGTCCGGTACGCCTCGGCGACGGTGTTGTGGTGGACACCGAGGTCAATTGCGAGCTCGCGTACGGTGGGGAGGCGCCGTCCCGGCTCGAGCTGGCCCGAAACCAGCACCCCGCGCATTGCCGTCACGATCTGCTGGTAGGCCGGTATGGGCGATGCGGTGTCGATAGTGATCGTGGGGGCGTGGGTCATGATTGTATACTGTCCTCAGACAATATACATTGCGGCGTACCGCCCGTCAAGGGTGGCGGCCAGTGTAGTGAAGGCCGAGCCGGTGCGATGGGTGGAGATCAGACCTCTGTGCGCGTCCACGCGCCTTTCCGGAGGGGCGCCCGGTGGGCGACATCAGCGGCCGATCAGCACCACCGTGCTGCGCGCGTTGACGAGGTAGAACCCGGGCGGGTCGAGCGGCACCTCGGCCCCCGGCAGGACGATGTCCTCTCCGGCCGGGAGAGAGGTATCCACGAGGCGGCTCCAGCGTGCTCCAGGAGCGAGCGGCGGGAGCGTGACGTATCGCAGGTTGGTATCTTCATCGAGGATGAAGAGCAGCCGGTAGTGCCCGAGGTCGGAGTGCTCCTGGCCGCCGTCGAGCTGGACGCAGACCGTCCGAAGCTCCGGGTCGTCCCAGGCAGGCGTTTCGAGGTTGGTGCCGTACCACACGATGTCGGGAACGCCGTCGCCGTTGCGGTCTTCCCCCAGCAGGAACTTCCGACGCTGGAGGATGGTGCAGCGACGGGTGAGCGCAACGGCGGTCCGGAGGAACGTCAGGATGTCGGCGTTGCGCTCCGTCTCGCTCCAGTCGAACCACGACAGCTCGTTGTCCTGGCAGTAGGCGTTGTTGTTGCCGCGCTGTGTGCGGTAGAACTCGTCGCCGCCCAGGATCATCGGCGTGCCCGCCGAAAAGAGCAGATGGCACAGGAGGTTCTTGACCTGCTGGCGACGCAGCCGCCCAACGGCGGGGTCGTCGGTTTCCCCTTCGATGCCGCAGTTCCAGGAGTTGTTCTCGTCGGTCCCGTCGCGGTTCCCCTCGCGATTGGCCTCGTTGTGCTTCTGGTTGTAGGAGACGAGATCGCGCAGGGTGAAGCCGTCGTGGCAGGTGACGAAGTTGACGCTGTTGTACGCCGACCGGCCATCGTCTCGGTAGAGATCGGCGGACCCGGTGATCCTGGATCCGAGGTCGCCCACCTGTCCCCGGTCTCCCCGCCCGAACTTCCGCACGGTGTCACGGAAGCGCCCGTTCCACTCCGACCAGTCGATCGGGAAACTCCCCACCTGGTACGTCCCGAGGTCCCACGGCTCGGCGATGAGGGTGACGCGCGAGAGGACCGGGTCCTGCGAGACGGCATCGAAGAACCCGGAGCCCGACCGGAACGTCCCGTCCTCGGTGCGCCCGAGCACCGACGCCAGGTCGAAGCGGAAACCGTCCACGTGCATCTCCTCGACCCAGTAGCGCAGCGAGTCCATCACGAGCCGGATCACCGCCGGCCTGGCGACGTCGAGAGCGTTCCCGGTGCCGGTGTAGTTGAGGTAGTAGCGAGCGGGCTGGTCGGCGGGGCCGCCGAGTGCGTAGTAGGTCGGGTTGTCGATGCCTCGCAGCGAGAGCGTCGGCCCGAGCTCGTTTCCCTCGGCGCTGTGGTTGTAGACCACGTCGAGGATCACCTTGATCCCGGAGCGGTGCAGTTCGCGCACCATCGTCTTGAACTCGCCGACCTGGCAGGCGGGGGCGGAGCCGGTGCCGTACGACAGCTCGGGGGCGAAGAAGCCGAGCGTGTTGTACCCCCAGTAGTTGGTGAGGCCGCGTTCCTTCAGGAGGTCCTCGACGTAATGCTCGTGCACGGGCAGCAACTCGACCGCGTTGATCCCCAGGCGCTGGAGGTGTGGGATCTTCTCGACGAAGCCCAGGTACGTGCCCGGATGGACCACCCCGGACGACGGGTGCGCGGTGAACCCTTTGACGTGCACCTCGTAGATCAGGAGTTGCTCGAGCGGAATGTCGGGCGGGGCGTCACCTTGCCAGTCGAAGGCGTCGTCCACCACGATGCACTTCGGCACGATGTGTGAGTTGTCTCGCGTGTCGAGCGCGAGATCGCGCCTCGGGTCGTCCGGGTCGTAGGCGAGGAGGAGGTTGTCGGTGTTCTCGGCCTTGCCGGTGAGCGCCTTCGCATATGGGTCAATGAGCAATTTCGCCGGGTTGAAGCGGAGCCCGCGGGCAGGGTCGAAGTCGCCGACCACACGGTAGCCGTACAGCTGCCCCGCCTTCAGGGAATGAACGAAGACATGCCAGATAAACCGGTTCTGGTCCTCGACGCGGATCACGTCGGTCGGCTCGCCGGCCGGGTCGTCGAACAGCTCGAGCCAGACCTCCTTCGCGTTGCGCGAGAAAAGCGCGAAGTTGACCCCCTCGCGATTCAGTGTCGCCCCGAGCGGGACCATCGAACCGGGCAGGAGCCTCCTCGTGGTGCGTTGCGTTTCACGTCCCGCCATCCACCCTCCGCCGCGTGACCGACTCGAGTATACGGCTCCGGCCGCGCGGCACAGGAGCCTGACGGCGTCGAACCTGTGCCGGGGCGCCGGGTCTCCCTAAGATGGGTCTGGGGAGAACGGGCTTGAGGAGCGCGCCGGATGCCGCGGTGCCGCTTCACGGGGAGCACCTGTTCTCGCACGATGGGCGAGGCCTGTTCCTGACGCGGATCGCCCGGCTGTTCGCGTACGGCTTCCTTTCGGTCGTGCTGGTGCTCTACCTGGTGGCCGTAGGGCTCTCGGAGGCGCGCGTTGGGCTGCTCCTGACGCTCACGCTGCTGGGAGACACCGCGATCTCGCTGGGTTTCACGACCCCCGTAGACAGATTCGGGAGGCGGCGGACGCTGATCGCCGGTATGGACCTGATGCTCCTGGCAGGAGTGGTCTTCGCGATCACCGGGAACTTCGTGCTCCTGCTCCCGGCCGCGACGATCGGGGTCATCAGCCCGAGCGGGAACGAGGTCGGGCCCTTCCTAGTGGTCGGTGCTCTCCCAGGTCGTGCCGGATGGGGAGCGCACCCGCGTCTTCGCCTGGTACAACCTGGTGGGCTCGTTCGCCATGGCGCTAGGCGGCATCTTCTTCGGTGCCAACATCCTGGCGGGGTTCTCCGCGCTCGTGGCGGTGCGCCTTGCGGCCCGGATCGGGCTCGTCAACACGATGGTCGTCACACACCTGCCGTCAAACGTCCTGCTTCTCCTTGTGCTCTTGATGCCGACGCTGCCGCTCGCGCTTGCTGCGCTAGGGAGGACGCCGCGGCCGCCCATCCCCGCGCGGCGGAACGGTAGGCGGCTGGACGATCGAACCGGGGACAACGTCCCCTGGTACCATATCGGCCGGAGACGATGCCATGCTTGTAGCGTCACTCGTACTCGTTGCCGCCGTGGGCGCGCCGCCCGCCCCCACGTGCACCGTTCCGGACGGCGGCCGACTCCAGCTTGAGCTCGCGCTGACCGAGAAGGAGAAACGGGCCGGCCTGATGTTCCGTGACGCCCTCGCGGCCGACCGCGGCATGATCTTCCCCTTCGACAGCGACGGAATCTTCTCGTTCCATATGAAGAACACGCTCATCCCGCTGGACTTCGTCTGGCTCGACGCGTCGGGCACGGTGACCGACGTCCTGCCGGACGCCCCTCCGTGCCGGTCCGCTCCTTGTCCGATGTACCGGAACACGAAGAAGGCACGCGCCGTCCTGCTGGTCAACGCCGGGTATTCGCGGACCCATGGCATCGTCCCGGGCGCCCTGCTGAAGTTCGAGAGCGTGCCGGGTTTCCCGGTCGGCCTGCCGCCGAAGTGACACGCGCCGTCGCCGGTGAGCGCGGCCGCGAACTCGGCCCGAAATCCGTGAGTTCGCCGTTCTTGGTACCAGCATTGAGATCGACCGGTGTCAACCCTCGCTTTCGTCGGGCGGGTACAGCTCCGGCTGGACGCCGGGGCCACCGGGCTCGAAACAGCGGCGGCAGCGCGCTTCGTACACGTCGGCAGCGCCCACGACGACCTGTTCCTGCGCCTGGGTGAGGCGCTGGGTGTACGACGCCGCGGCGCCGCAACGGGCGCAGATCGCGTGGACCTTCTCGACGTCCTCCGCTACGGCGAGCAGCTCGGGCATCGGCCCGAACGGCTGCCCGCGGAAATCCATGTCAAGCCCGGCGAGGATCACGCGTTTGCCGAGGTCAGCGAGGTGGCCGGCGACACGGACCAGATCAGCATCGAAAAACTGGGCCTCGTCGATCCCAACGACGTCGGTGCGTGGGTCGATGCGATCGAGAATGTCGGCGGCCTTTGCCACCCGCTCCGCTTCGAGGCGCCACTTCGAGTGCGAGACGACCTGGCCGGCGGCGTAGCGGTCGTCGAGCCCCGGTTTGAACACCTGCACTCGCTGCTTGGCGATGATCGCCCGCCGCAGGCGGCGGATCAGCTCCTCGGACTTGCCCGAGAACATGCTGCCGGTGATCACCTCGATCCCGCCGCCCCAGGGGCTCGTTGGCTGCATCGTCCCTCCGGATTGGGTTGTACCACGGTCGGGGGTGCGCCGCCACCTGCGGCAGGCTCATCGCCGGAACTGCGGCCGTCTCGCGGCCGGGAGGCGAGCGAACCGGGAGGCGAGCGCGGGGCGCACCCAAAGGACGTCGGCGACAACGTCCACAGAGGACTCGGGCTCGTGCATCACCACAACGGGCTCGTACGCCAACCGAAATCCGGGGATCGCAACCGTCTGTCGTTCCGCGGCCTCGGCTACGGCCTTCGGGTCGCGAACTTGAGGGAGAGACTTTCCGATATAGATTACGTCGAACTTCCCGGCGGCCTGGCGCAACCCCCACAACCGGTGACCGGTGGGTCCGGCGTTCTCCTGGGTGACCACCGAGCACAGGCCGTACATGTCGAATGCGGGCATTCCGGACGTGTAGGGCAGGGCGCCGGAGGGACCGCTCGCCAACGTCGTCCCAGGAGGGAGCACTGCGCTCAGGCCACCCCCGAGCGCCTCCCACCACTGTGACTGGACCCGGTGCTCGGCCATCGGTCGCCACGCCGCACCGGCGACCTTGACAGCGGGATCGGGTATCGGGGCGAGGAGCAGGCACCCCCACGCGGCGGTTGCCGCCGCGGCGGCGCGTGCCCACCGCCACTCGGTCGCCGCCGTGGCCCCCGTCAGCACGACGAGCAGCGGAAGCAGGTACCGGCTGCCGGGCATCCAGTCGCCGCCGCGCATCGCGACGAGGGCGGTCCAACCTCCTGCGGCTGCGAGGGCGGGCGCCAGCAGCGCGCGTCGCCGGACGAGCAGCGGCACTCCCACGAGCAGCGGGAACCACTCGAGGAGACCCTTGCCGAGATAGACGATCCCTGAACCGATTCCGGCGGCGGCCGTGAACCCCTTGACGGTGACGGAGCGCGGAAGCAGGGCGCCGTACGTTGCCCAACGGGCGAGCGCTATCGCCCCGGCGCCCGCGAGCGTTCCCAGAACGAGGGCCCGCGCAGGGCGCCCGAGCCGGCGCAACCACGGGGCCGCGACGGCACCCAGAACCAGGCCTTCCGGGCGGAGCGCGGCGGTTACAGTCCCGGGAATCCACGCCAGCCGCGGTCGCCGGCTGGCGACGGCCCATGCGGCGAGCCAAAGCGCGAGTCCATATGCCGCGGTCTCCAGGCCGGTGGCGGCGTACAGCGCGGTGGTCGGCAGGGCTGCCCACACCAGAGCGGCCACTGCGCCGGCGCGCGCCCCGGCAGCGGCGGCCATCGCACGGCCGGCCGCGAGGGCTGCGAGCGCAGTGAGCGCCAGTGAGAGGAACCGGCCCCATACGCCCGGATCGGTTGCGAACAGAGCCGGCCCGAGGGCGAGCGCGCCGATCCAGATACCGCCGCTGGCACCCTCGATGCGCTCGCCGGGGTTGAACACCGGCCCGTGGTCTGCGGCGAGGTTGGCCGCGTAGCGGAACTGGATGTATGCGTCGTCCACGAGGCCGTCGGAAGCGATCCCGAGTGCCAGTGCGGCAATGGCCGCCAGAACGGGGGCCCATCTCGGCGCGCGCGTTGCCATTGCGAGGCCGGCCAGCAGCAGCACGATCGCCGCGATCCACCATCCCAGGGGCGACCCGAAACGGGCGAGAGCCGTCGCGACCGGCGCCAGCGCCCGCTCCCAGCCCGCCGGAAGCACGACGACCACGATCACTCCCGCTGCGCCGCGGGCGCGTACCACGGCGCGAGCGCCGTCAGCACCGCCTGAACATAGGCATCGGCACGGTTGACGACGCCGGCGGTGAGAACCCCGAACGCGCCCTGGCGCGAGCGCACATCGTGCTCGGCGGCCCAGCGGTCGACTACCGCGGCGAGGTCTTCCCCGCCGAGCACGGCCGCGGCGACCGGCCCGGGGAGGAGGATCCCGGCGCTCGAGCCGACCCCCTCGCGGGTACCGTCCCATGCAACCGCCCAGTTGCGCAGCACCATCTGGAGCGGATCGCTGCCCAGCACCTCGACGCCCCCTTCGAGGCCGAGGGCGATATCCGCTCTGGGCACCGAGCCGAGCGCCGCACGGGATCGGGCACGAGCCCCCGAGAGCGTGGCCTGAGTCGAGAGGGGGGTGTCGGCCTGCCCGCTCGCCACATCCACCGGCAGCAACTCGACCGCCGCGTCGGGCCACGGCACAGCCGCGAGACGCTCCAGCGCCGCGCGAACGCCGGCGAGCTTCGGCTCGCGCCTCGACCCAACCGCGATCCTCATACGTCGATCCGTGGGCAGGTCGGCATAAGAGGGCAGGCGTCGCACTCAGGCTTGCGTGCGTGGCACACGCGCCGTCCGTGCCGGATAAGTCTGTGCCCGAGCGGCACCCAAGTCGCCGGCGGGAACAGCTCCATGAGGTCGCGCTCGATCTTCTCCGGGTCCTCCTCCGCGGAGAGCCCGAGGCGCCGCGCGAGCCGTGCCACATGTGTGTCCACGACCACGCCCGTCGACATCCCGAACGCGGTGCCGAGGACCACGTTGGCCGTCTTGCGTCCCACGCCAGGCAGGTTCCTGAGGTTCCCCATGGAAGCCGGGATCTCGCCCCCGTGGCGCTCGACCACCGCGCACGCCATCCCGAGCAGCGATTTCGCCTTGTTGCGGAAGAACCCCGTCGAGCGGATCAGCGCCTCGAGCTCCGCCTGGTCCGCGCGCGCCAGGGCTCTAGGATCGGGGAACCGCTCGAATAGCGACGGCGTGACAGTGTTCACCCGCGCGTCGGTGCACTGTGCGGAGAGGATTGTGGCAACCAGAAGCTCGTAGGGGCTGCGGAAATCGAGCTCGCACGTCGCGTCGGGATAGGCGGCGGCGAGAGCCGTCTCGATCGCTGCGGCGCGCGCTGCCGACATTCCCCTGGCCGCCGGCCTGCGGTTCACGGTACGGCGTCCCTGGGCGCCGGAGTCGGGAACAGGCGCGACTGGGTTGCGTTCACGAGGCCGCCCGAGATGACCATGCGGAGCGCCTCCTCCACCGTGAGGTCCGTCTCCTTGACCGAGGCGGCCGGGTAGACGAGGAAGAAGCCGGTGGTGGGGTTCGGAGTGGTCGGCATGAAAACCGTAACCACACGCCTCGGCCCGGCCGAGGTTTGCTCGTCGAACTCCCCGGTCACGAACGCCACCCCCCACACGTCGGCAGCAGGAAACGGGACCAGCACAACCCGACGGAAGCTCTTCGAGCGGTTGGAGGCGAACGCCCGCGTGACCTCGCGCGTTCCTGTGTAGACGGCCCGCAGCACAGGGATGCGTGCAAAGACCTTTTCGCCCCAATGCAGCACGCGTCGCCCGAGCACGTTGTGCGCGAGGACGCCGAGCAGGAAGACGCCGATAACGAAGATCGCCGCTCCGAAGCCGGGCACGATGCGGTCGAACAGCCGCTGGCTGATCGGGTCGGCCCAGCGGTCGATGAGGTCGAACATGAACCGCCCGAAGAACATCGTCACGACCAGGGGAAACGACACCAACAAGCCCGTGACGAAGCGGCTTCGCAGAAAGCCGAAGAGCGTCGTCTTCTTGCCGGGCTCCGGCCGGCGGATCGGGAGTCCCATCGTCTCGGAGAGGAACTTCGGCGCTTCGTCCATCGTGTCGTTATTGTAGCGGCATCGGAGAAAGGGCGGAGGTGCGGGACGGTGTGGGTGAAAGGGAAGACGGGAAAGGGCAAAGGGACTACGGTGTCTTCCCTTTGACCCTTGATGTTTCCCGTTTACCCCTGCATTTCAACCTACGACTGCTTCGCGCCACCCTTCGCGTACGGGCACTTCCCGCCCATCCCCGCGTCGTGGGCGTCGGCGTTGCCCTTGCAGCAGCCCGTCATTTCGCCCCCCGCGGCCAACGCCGCGGCGTGCGCTTGGAGCTTCTTGACCAGCTCCGGGTTGGTCGCCGTGGCGGTGACCACGACCCCCGAGTTGGTCTTCTCGACCGTGCGGGTCACACCCTCGGACGCCAGAGGGCAGTCCTTGCAGCACGGCTTGTCCTTGGAGCAGGCGGCGGACATTTCCTGGATGATCGCGACGGCCTTTGGGTCCTTCGCCGTCATCGTCACCTTGACGCCGTTGTCGAGGTTCGTCACGGTGCGCTCGACGCCGACGGCCCTGCAGCAGGCCATCGGAGCCGCGGCGTCAGCCGCCATCACAGGCGCGGTGGCCAACACGGCCAGGGCGATCACGAGCAGAAAACGCTTCATACAGTTCTCCTTACGATTGTCCGTACTGCGGTTGATGTTCAAGCCCCGCCCCCGGGTCCGGTGGCGGCGCAGATGCAGCGGTGTCGGAAGCCGAGCCGGGAATCTGGGGAGGGGGAACGTGGAGGTGACGGGCGGAGTCGAACCGCCGAATGAGGGCTTTGCAGGCCCCTGCCTTACCACTTGGCTACGTCACCGCGCGGGGAGTGTACCGGCAGCTCAGGGAGGGTGTCAACGAACCCGGCACGCTGCGCCCCACGTGAGCGCTACCGGTTGACCGCCCGCATCGCTCCTTCCGGGTAGCGCGCGCCGGCGGTCGCGCCCTTCGGCGCTGCCTCGTTCAGCTCTGCCAGCACCTTCGGAGCGAGACGGATCGCGGCCGCGCCGACGTTCTCTTCGAGGTACTTCAGACGCTTGGTGCCCGGGATTGGCACGACGTCATCCCCCCGCGCGAGCAACCAGGCGAGCGCGAGCTGTGCCGAGGTCACGCCGTAACGGGATGCGATCTCCTCCACGCGCGCCGCCAGCTCGCGGTTCTTCGCGAAGTTCTCCGGCTCGAAACGCGGCGATGCGCTCCGGAAATCGCCCGCCGGGAGGTCCGCGGGAGTCCGGAACCGGCCGGTAAGAAAGCCGCGCCCGAGCGGGCTGTATGCGACGAAGCCGATCCCCAATTCGCGCACCGCAGGCAGGATCTCATCTTCGACATCGCGGGTCCACAGCGAGTACTCGGTCTGCAGCGCGCTGATCGGATACGTGGCGTGGGCGCGCCGGATCGTCGCGGGCGCCGCCTCAGAGAGACCCAGGAAGCGAACCTTGCCCAGATGCACCAGCTCCGCCATCGCGCCCACCGTGTCCTCGATCGGCACACAGGGGTCGACGCGGTGCTGGTAGTACAGGTCGATGACGTCGACGCCCAGGCGCGACAGCGACGCGTCGCACGCCGCCCGCACATAGTCGGGACGCCCGTTGACGCCGACCCAGGTACCGTCGGCGCGCCGCTCGTTGCCGAACTTGGTGGCGAGCACGACCCCGGCGCGATTCTCCCTGATCGCCCGGCCGACCAGGCGCTCGTTGGTGAACGGCCCGTACATGTCGGCGGTGTCGAGGAGCGTTACCCCGAGGTCGAGTGCGCGGTGGATCGTGGCGATCGACTCACCCTCATCCGCCGGTCCGTAGAACTCGCTCATCCCCATGCAGCCGAGCCCGATCGCTGAGACCACCAACCCCTGTTTTCCAATCGCCCTCGTGTCCATGCCATTCTCCTTCTTCTGTGATGCTAGCGTTACTCTCTCACATGTGCCGGGACCGCGCGGCCGGGAAGGACCGCGGGAGCCGCGGCGCCCTCTGCCGAGGTTAAGGTGGAAGCAGGGTTCGCCATTCCCCGACCTGCGGCCGAAAAGGAGCTCGGCGGTTCGACGACGCTTCGGGCCGCACCACGGTTCACACAGGACCCGTGGTTGTCGCAATGGTTGTAACCGGTTCCCATCGTGGTGCATCTTAGAGGTGTCTGGCGATCGAACGCCGGGCAGGAAGGCGGTATCCGACGATGGGCAACGTGAGGCGCAGGTTGGTTGTCCTGTGGATCCTACTCGTCGCAAGTGCGGCGCTCCCGGGCCTGGCGCAAACGGCTGGCCCCATGCCCGGGCGGTGGAACCGTGGCGGCGACCCGATGCAGACGGCGATCGCAAAGCTCAACCTCACCGACGAGCAGCAGACCAAGGTGAAGGCGATATCCGACCAGGAGACGGCGAAGATCGGGGTGCTGAGAGGCCAGATTCGCCCTGCGCACGACGCCCTCGACGCGGTCGCACAGGCCGAGAAGCCGGACCCGGCAACCGTCGGGAGGGCGTACCTGAACCTCAAGGCCATGGAGGAGGCGCTGCAGGCCGAATCGGCCAAGTTCCAGGACGCTGTCGCCGATGTCCTTACGAAAGAGCAGAAGGCGGAGTTCGAGACGTATCTCAGCGGCGCGAGGGACAACCGCATGCGCTGAGGCGGACCGCCGCGGACCAACTGAGCCGCATCGACTCTCGGAGGCTTGCATACGCGCCACGGCCGTTCGGCGGCCGTGGCTTCGCTTTCTCGGCGATTATCGGCTGTGGTGAGAGCCGTCCGGCCGTGCAGTGGCGTTCAGTGCGCGCCGGTGGGTGTCGTCCCGGTGTCGCCGGAGAGCGTGAAGATGAATGGGATGAACAGAACGAACGCGACCGTGAGCATCCAAAAGACGTCCACGTACGCCTTGACGACCGCCTGCTGCTGGAGCTGGCCATACATCAGCCGCAGCGAAAGTTCATGGGTCGTGACCGGGTCGAGCCCCGCCACCGGGAACAGCCCGTGCGTCGCAGCCGCCAGGCGCTCCTGGACTATCGGACTGAAGCTCGTAACATGATCGGTGAGCTGCGCCTGGTGAACCTGTGCGTGGCGCGCTAGCACCGTCGCCGACATCGCGATCCCCACCGAACCGCCCTCATTGCGCAACAGGTTGAACAGCCCGGTCGCGTTGCCGATCTGTTCCGGCGGCAGGTGCGAGAACGCCGAGGTCGAGATCGGTACGAACAGGAACCCGAGCCCAAACCCCTGCAGTAGGCGGGAGAACGTCACGTAGGCGAAGCCTACGTTCAGGTCCACAGACTGCAGCAGCCAGATCGCGGCGATGTTGAACCCCGCGCCGACGAGCACCAGGAGGCGATTATCGACCCTGCCGATGAGGGCGCCTACAACTCCCATGGCGACCAGGGAGGCGATCCCGCCCGGCGAGATTACGAGCCCGGCCCAGGTTGCGGTGTAGTGCAGCATGGTCTGGACGTACAGCGGCAACATCGTGAACGAGCCGAAAAGGCCGAACCCGAGAAGGAACATCAGTACCGTGGCAGAGGCGAACGAGCGGTTCTTGAACACCCGCAGGTCCACGAGTGGCCGCTCGGCGGTGAGCGAGCGCCAGATGAAGAGGGCGATTCCGGCAACGGCCGCGAGTCCGAAGATCTTGATGAAGTTGCTGTCGAACCAGTCGTACCGCTGCCCGCGGTTGAGGAACACCTCGAGACTGCCGAGCCCGACGCAGATGAACAGGAAGCTCAGGACATCAACGCGACCCTTGGGGCGTGTGAGGTACACCGGGTCGGTGATATGCATCAGGCCGAGCACGATACCGAGGATGCCCACCGGGATGTTGATGTAGAAAACCCAGGGCCAGCCCCAGTTGTCGGTGATCCATCCGCCCAGCGTGGGTCCGATGATCGGGCCGAATACGACGCCTACCCCGAACAGCGCCATCGCCTTGCCGCGCTCCTCCCTGGGGAAGGCGTCGAGCAGGATCGCCTGCGACATCGGCACCATGGCGCCGCCGGCAAACCCTTGAATCACCCGCATCACTACGAGAAATGGCAGCGAAGGCGCCGCACCCGAGCCGAGCGAGGCGAGCGTGAACACTGTCAGGCACCAAAGGTAGAAACGTTTCCTTCCGTAGTAGTTGGCGATCCAACCCGTGATCGGCAGGATGACCGCGTTGGCGACCAGGTAGGAAGTGATCACCCAGGTGATCTCGTCGACGCCGGCGGAAAACGTCCCCTGCATGTGGGGCAACGAAACGTTGGCGACCGACGTGTCCACCACCTCCATCAGCGTTCCGAGCATGGAGGTGAACGCCATCAGGTACTTGTGGGCCGGGTGGTTCTTCTCCATCGCCCTCTCGGCCGTCAGCGCGTTACAACCGGCACCGTCGCCGGAGCCGACGTGGGCAGGGCGCGTTGCTGGGCGAGCGTGTCGACCTCGACATGGGCCGACAGGCCCAGCCTGAGCGAATGGTCCGCGTTGCTCGCCGGGTCGATCGCGATGCGCACGGGCAGGCGCTGGACGACCTTCACCCAGTTGCCGGTGGCATTCTCCGGGGGCAACAGGGAGAACGCGGCGCCGGTCCCGGCGGAGAGGCTCTCGACCCAGCCGCGGTACTCACGATCACGGTCCACATCGGTGTGGAACGTGGCGGGCAGACCGACGCGGATCCTGCGCAATTCGGTCTCCTTGAAGTTCGCCTCGATCCAGACGTGCTCGCCCTCGAGCGGGACGACGGCGCACAGCGGCTGGCCGGGCGCTACGACCTGGCCTGGCTCCGCGCTCTTCCTGCTGACGAGGCCGTCGACCGGCGACGTGATGGTGCAGTAGGAACGGGTCAGTTCGGCGTTGGCGAGGCGGGTCTCCTGGAGCTTCACGCGTTGCTCGGCGACGGTGAGGTTGGCTTCCGCCACCGCGAGCGCCTTCTGCGAGGCGGCCGCGTCGGCGGAAGCGACCTGCTCGGCGGTGACCGCGTCGTCGTAACGCTGTTTGGGTGCGGAGTTGCGCTTGAACAGCTCGGAGAAGCGCTCCAGGTTGAGGCGCGCCAGCGCGAGTTTGCTCCCGTCGGCGTCCGTCTTGGCCCTGGCCTGGGCGATCTGCGCGCGGTTGGTCGCCGGCCCAAAGCGTGCTTCGTCGAGAGCCGCCTTCGCCTGCTCCACCTGCGCATCGTAGTCGCGGGGGTCGATCGTGGCGATCAGTTGGCCCCGCCTCACCGGTTGATTCTCCGTCACCTCGACCGTAGACAGCGTGCCGGCGATCCGCGACGAGACCGAGAATACGTCGCCGGCCACGTATGCGTCCTCGGTGTTCGGGTGAACCTGGGAGTGCTGCCAGTACCGGTACCCGGCAACGGTGATTGCCGCCAGCACGAGCACGATGATTGCGAAGCTGATCCACTTTTTCAGCATGTCAGCGCTCCTGTCCCTGAGTCCCGACGGCCGCGAAGAACGTCGGAAGATCCTCGCCGGCCACCGTGAGCAGCACGCCCTGCTTGAGGTAGGCGTTGTAGTGCTGGTTCACGAGAGAGAACCTGCTGTCCGCGAGGACCGACTCGGCGTCGAGCACGTCGGTCGTCCTACCCAGTCCGGCTCTGTACTGGTCCTCCTCGATCCGGAGGTTCTCCTCGGCCGCCTTCACGTTGGTCTCGGCGGTAGATGCCTCCTGGATGGCCTGGGTGTAGTCCCGATAGGCCTGCTCGACCTGAACCTCCAGCTGGCGCTGGAGATCGGCGATCTCCTCCCTAGTCCTGGCGGCTGCAAAATCCGCTTCGCGCACGTTGGCCTGGCGCGCGCCGCCGTCGTATGCCTGCCACGACAAGCCGAGGAACAGCACGTTGGCGTGGGGGTAGATGAGGTACTCGTTCTGCTGGTAGGTGTGGGCGGCCTGGGCGAACAGGGTCGGGTAGCTCTCGCTCCGCCGTAGCGACACAACGTCCAGTTGCGTCTTCAGTCGTGCACGCAGCGCAAGCATCTGAGCGTTGTTGTTCGTAGCGCTTTTCTTCAGGTCGTCTGTCCCAGCGGGAAGAGTGGGCGGCGAGGGCAGCCGCTCGGGCAAGACGACTGGGTCGCTCGGCCTCCGGCCCATCAGGCGGTTGAGTTCCTGGGCGGCGACCACCTCGGCGTTGTCGACCTCGCCTCCCTGGTCCTGCACGAGACGCAGCCGAACCTCTGTCGCGAGCAGATCGTTGCGGGCCACCACACCCTGGTCGAAGAGATCCTGTACCTCGCGCAAGTGGTCCTTGAGGGCTGCAATGCGCTGCGCCACGACTTGCCTCTGGGCCTTGACCGCGAGGATGCGCAGGTATGTCGCGAGGCCTTCGAGCTGGCTCGACCTGACCTCGGCCTGGCCGCGGGCGGCGGTGGCGCCCTCCTGGTCCTTCGAGCTGGCGAGCCCGGATGCGCGCCGGCCGCCGTCCCAGAGCAGATAGCCGAGATCGAGCTCTCCGGTGAAGAAGTTCCGTTCCGTTTCCGGTGCGTGGAGTGCGCCGAATCGTGCGATGACCTCGTGGTCTCGCGCCTGGAAACCGGCCGCGAACGACGCTGTCGGGCGGTACATCGCCTCCGCGCGTTTTGTGCTCTCCTCCGCCGCTCCGATATCGAGCCTGGATGTCACGGCGGCGGTGGAGTGGGCCGCAATCTCCCGCAGGGCCTCGTCGAGGGTGAGAAGGGGGGGGCCTTGAACTGGCGGCGCCTGTGCGGCTCCCGTGCTCGCAATAAGCAATGCTGCAAGCGCGGCTCGCGCCAGCGTCAGCCGGGCCGGTTCCGGCCGCCGGGCACGTCGATCTCTGTGAAGTTGAGGCATCTCGCCGTGTCCTCGTCGTCGGTCAATCGAGCTCATGCCGGGTCCGTTCCTTTCGGGCCAGCGGGGCCGGAATGTCATCGGGTCGTCGCTCCAGCTGGCGAAGCGCCTCCTGGAGAACCGAAGCGAGCCTCTCGCGCACCCTCGGGCTCAGCCTGCTCGCAGCGTGGTCGAGGCCCCGGCTCTTGGCCTCTGCGAGCCGTGTCACGAGCCGGGCGCCTCTCGGGGTGATGGCCAGCCGCTTGCGGCGGCGGTCTCCCGGATCCTCGGTGCGGTCCACGAGGCCTTCCTGCACCAGACGGTCGAGGAGCTGGCTCGTGGCCGGCTGCGAGAGGTGCAGGACGGCGGCGATCGAGGACACGCACTGAGGGCTCTGATCGTGCAGCTTGAACAGAGTCAGCACCTGGGGCAGGGTGAGCCCCGTCTCGGCCATGATGGCCAGATCCTCGCCCAGCGAGGCCTCGGCCATGAGCATCCACCACGATCGAATCGTGTGGCCGAGGCCCGGCCGGCCGGGGCCGGCTTCGCGGAGATGTTTCACCATCGCCATGGTTCCAAGGTCCAAAACATTCCGAAGATGGAACCGTACTGGGTCCCCCCCTATTCCGTCAACAGTCCGTGCGCCGTTCCGGAAGGCCGGCGCCAGGGCCACCGCGATTGTGGAGGGAGCCGCGCCCTTCTGGCGCGTCGCGTGAGCCGGGCTACCGGTGGGCCGTCGGCGCGGTTGTCTCGGCCAGCCGCCAGAGGGAGGCCTCATCGAGGCCGCCGAGGCGTTGCCACGAGCCGGGCCATCTCTGGTCGAATTCGACCCTGTCGTTCCGGAAGAGCAGGGCGTACAGAGGCACTCCGGCCCTTCGTGCATCGGCGGTGAAACGAACATAAGTCGGCTCGTCCATGAGGTCGTAGCGCACAATCGGGGAGCGGCCGTAGAAATACACGGCACCGCTCGTCTGCATCGCGAGGAGTGCGGCGTTCGGCGGGAGCTGGCGCTCCGACCAGGCGACGCATCGCGGGTAGACGTCCTCGCTCGTGCCGACGTTCCACACTCGACGGGTGACGTCCCAGTAAGCCGAGACGCCGAGAGCCCAGAGGAGGCTGGCGGCGAGCGCCGGTGCGGCAAGGCGGCGGAGGACGGGTCGCGAGCGCCACCGCTCGGCCGCGAGAGCGCAGAGCTCTTGGGCGGCCAGCGCGGCGCTGAGGATGAATGCGGGCAGGGCGGGCAGGAGGAACCGCAGCCGCCACCACCCGTAGACCGACTGCTCGTACAGGGTGTAGAAGCCGACGATTGCGCCGGCCCAGGTGAGCAGCACGACCTGGCGGCGGTCGCCCCGCACGGCCCGGACGAGCCCGAAGCCGACCAGAGCGAGAGCGGGCACCCCAAGGAAGGTCGCCAACCAGCGGACGAAGTGGAGCAGGCCGGTGGGGAGGTTTGTGAGCGACACGAGAGGGGCGATTCCCGTGTAGCCGGTTGTGAAGACGCGGCCATACTCGGCGAGGTTATACAGGCCCAGACCGGCAAGCAGAGGAGCGGCACCGACCGCGGCTGGTACGAAGGCCGCCGGGCTCCCCCCGAGAGCGAGTGCGATCGCCGGAGCCAGGAGCGCATCCGTCGGGCGGACGAGGACCGCCATGCTGAAGCTCATTCCGGCGGCGACGGCGTACGCCCCCCGCTTCCGCCCGCGCAGCGCGAAGGCGACGGCGGCGGTGCACCACGCCGTCGCGAGCAAGTCGCTCATGACGCGGACCGATTGCAGGACCGTGAGGGGGAAGAGCGTGAACGTCAGCACCGCCGTGACGCACCAGGTTTGCGGCATCGCCAGGACCCTCGCGAGGCGATACAGGAGCACTGTCGCAGCAACCCACGCGATCACGTTGACGGCGACAGGTGCGCGTCCGATGCCGATGAGCAGGGAGGCCGCCGCGAGGTGGAGCGGCAGGCCGGGCGGGTAGGTTGGGACGGCGGTAAGCGGCTGACGGCCCGGGCGCATTCCGAGTGGCACGAAAACGCCGGGCCGGTAGGCGTCCGGCTTGACGCCGGGGACCGTTCGGACGCGCTCGTAGAGCTGGCCGGCGGCGAACATTCGTGCGCTGTTGAGGTATCCGGAGGAGTCGGCTCCGCCGGCAGCGGTGCCGGAGAAGCGGACGACGAGGGCGGCCCCTGCGACCAGCGCCGCCGCCGCCGCCGCCGTGAAGACACGCGTGGTCATCGCGTGGATTCTCGTTCAGATGACCGCGATGGGCAATCACACGCCGGATACGGGCACCCCACGCCGCCCCGAACCTCCCCGGATGGGAGAGGGTCAGCGTTCCGGGCCGGAGTCTCAGGCCACCGGGGTGTGGGCTCCTCGGCACTTGCGCCCGAGCATTCTCTCGATGAGCGCGGCCGTGATCTCAAGGGAGACTTCGAGGCCGACCGAGCTGGTGTTGATGCAGAGGTCGAACAGGGATGCGTCGTCCCAGTTCCTGCCAGTGAAGCTCTTGATGAACTGGGCCCTTTGCCGATCCGAGCGGTCGACCTGCTCCTCCGCTTCCTTTTCGGTCTCGATCCCATAGATCTCCATCACGCGTCGCACGCGGAACGACTGTGCCGCGTGCACCATGATGTTCACAACATTCGGGCGGCCGGCCAGCACGTGGAACCCGGCCCGGCCGACGATCACTGTGTCGAAACGCTCGGCGATCTCGTGAATGATGACGCTCTCGAGCTTGAAGAGATCCACGGCGTACACCGGCGGGAGGGCCGGAGGCACGAACGCGGCGTCCGGGGCGCCCATTGAGAACGAGTGCAACAACGACTCCCAGAAGCTCGTGGCCTTCTCCTCGCTGGGGGAGAGGTCCCCTTCCCGGAGCCCGGCCGCCGCCGCCGCCTGCTGCAGGATCTCGCGGTCGGCGTAGCGCAAGCCGAACCTGTTCGCGATCGCTTGGCCGATGAAGGAGCCGCCGCTGCCCAGTTGTCTCGAGATCGTGAGCACCATTGTCGGCCTCTCGCGCATCGCCGCCTCCCGAGCGCCCGCCGGCGTTCGTTTCGTCGGGCTTGACACCGCTGCCTCTATAGCTTCAATCTTACATCTTTCCGGGTCGCCTGCCGCGTCGGGCGCTCCAGCGCCGCCGGTTGGAAGTGCGCGAGGGGGCGCGTCCATCGGATGCAGCGAATCCCGGGCGCAGCGCAGGCGGCTAAGGCGGGGACGGCAGAAGTCCTTGAGCCCATTTCGAGAAGCGTTCCTTCTTGGTAGACTGAGAACAGCGTGGCTTCGCGAATTCGTTCGCTTGCTGCGAATCGTCGGTGGTCGCCCGCTCTTTGGAGGGCGGCAGAGGCGCGAGTATGAGGCAGATACCGGACCCGGAACTTGGCGAGACGATCCCCGACCTCCTGCACCGGTTCCGCAACCCGCTCGCAGCCCTCAAGTCAGGCATTTCTCTGGTGATGCACGTCGCAAAGCCGACCGGTGAGACGCTCGATCTCCTGAACCAGATGCTCAACGAGATCGGGAGGCTGGACCTTGCCACACGGGAGACGCAGCGGTACTTCTGTATGACCGCCGGCCGGCCGCGGCCGGTCCGTGTGACCCAAGTCGCGAGCGAGGCGCGAGAGGCGGTCCAGGACGAGGCGGCTAGGGCGGGCGTGGAGGTCGTGCTCGAAGGCGGCGGGGAAGAGAGCGCTCTGGTGGACCACGAGCAGCTCTGCTTCTCGCTCGCCGAACTGCTCGCGAACGCCTGCCGGGAGTCTGCGCCGGGCAGCCGGGTGCGCGTGATGTGGCACCGGGGCACGAAGGGCCTCGAGGTCATCGATGTCGTGGATTCCGGCAGGGGAATACCGGCAGCCCACGCCGGCGAGATTGGGAAACCCTACTTCACGACATCGCCCGGGCGGACCGGTCTCGGCCTCGCGACGGTCGCGAAAATTTGCCGGTTGGCCGGAGGGAGTTTATCGTGGGACAACCTCGGCGATCGAGGTTGCCGGTTCACCGCGGAGCTGCCGATCGGATGACCACATGATCCGAGTCCTCGTCGCAGACGACCACGCCCTGGTGAGGGCGGGGTTGAAGCACATCCTCGGCAAGACCGGCGAGATCAGCGTGGTCGGCGAGGCCTGCAACGGCCAAGAGGTCATGGTCGAAGCACGGCGCACCCCGTGCGACGTGGTGCTACTGGACATCGGAATGCCCGGGCGCAGCGGCCTCGATGTACTGAAACAGCTGCGGGCCGAGCACCCGAGCCTATCGGTACTCATCCTGACGATGTACCCGGAAGAGCAGTATGCCGTGCGCGCTCTGCGGGCCGGGGCGGCAGGCTACCTGACGAAGGACAGCGGGCCCGAGGAACTCGTGAGCGCCGTTCGCAAGGTCGCGTCGGGAGGTCGCTACGTCACCATGCGCGCGGCGGAGAGCCTGGCGTTCGAAGTGCAGGGGCGGCTCCGGCAATCGCCCCACGAGGCGTTGTCCGACCGTGAGTTGCAGGTCCTCTGCATGATCGCGCGAGGAAGAACGGTGAACGAGATCGCGGGCGAGCTCACGTTGAGCCCAAAGACTGTGAGCACCTACCGGTCCCGCGTCCTCGCAAAGCTGAATTTGCGCAACAACAGCGAGATCGCCTACTACGCCGTCAAGGAGGAACTGGTCGATTGAAACCCGGACCGGCGGGGCCGTCGCCCCACCTTTCCGAACGGCGCCGACATCCCATCCGCGGGGACCTTACACACGTGCCGGGGTCAACGCCGGCACGCAGGGCGGCACCGATCCGATACCCGCGTTTGAACACTGGTCTACCATTAGGATGTGGGGATTCGACCCCTCTGGGGGAGCTGGTGAACAGGGGACCGCTGAACGGCGGAGACGACGCCGCGCGCGGACCCGCGTTCCCCTCCGAGGCGTGGGACAGGCTTGTCCAGTTCGAGACGCACCTCAAGGCGATCGAACGGTTCTTCAACCTCGAGAACCACCCTGCCAGGTCGAGCGGGCCAATCGCTTTCCAGGACAACCTGACGACCGAGGTGATGCTCGCCGAGCGCCAGTTCCGGCGTCTGGTCCAGCTCGGCCGCGGGATCATGGACGAGACCGACGCGAACTTGCTGGCCTTCCGAAACTACGTCGAGAGCGAATGGGCTGGCGACGCGGCCCGCGACGCCCTCCTCGCGGAGTACTCCGATCAAAAGACCTGGCGTGACAGCCTGTTCCTCCTGCTCGAAGGGCTCCAGAGCCTGACCGTGCTCGCGGCGGGCCTTCGGGCCGCCAACTCCGTCAACCTGGCGACTTTCCGTGCGCTCGGCCAGCAGTTCCGGTCACTGATGGTCCACAACCGGTTCTTCAGCCCCGTCCGTGCGCGCCCCGTGTTTCTCTTTGCCGAGCGCCTCGGCCACCCCATCATGCGCCGGGCCGTAGTCGAGTGTCCCTCGGAACGCCTCCGCCGAGCGATGGCCCTCGTCCTGTCCATACTCAACAGGCACCTGAGGGTGTTGAGCTGGGTCGAGGTCGGCAGCGAGCGTCGCGAGGAGCTCCTTGATGCCCTGCCTCTGCTGACGCTTCTGCGCAGCGACTTCGTGATCCTGAGGCCATTCCTGGAGAAGGCGTTCCCGAAGAGGTTCTTCTCGCAAGACAAGACCACGCGCGTGGAGGAGGATCTGCGAGCACGGATCGACGGCTTCTGCTTCGAGCTCCAGGTCGAGGCGCGGAAAGCGTTCGAGGTTTTCCTGCTCGACTTCACCCAGACCACCAGCGTCAAGAGGATCAAAGGCTCTCTCGAGGCCGCGCACGGCCTGCTCACGGCGCTGCTCGAACAGGCGGTGGTGGCCGTCGTCGGCGTCACGCTCCCCGGGACCGCCGACAAGGACCTGTTCCCGAGCTGTGTGATGCGCCGTCAGCAGTCGCTGCGCCTTCGCGAGGACCTCTGGTTGTTCGGCGAGGTCCTCGGGCATGTCACCGAGTTCCTGATTTCCCCTGCGGCGCCCGAGAGCAAGAGGCTGGCGTACAAGGGGCTCCTCGACTTCCTGACGTATTTCGAGAACCTCAGCATGCAGTTCGTGCGCTACTCCGACCACGAGCCGTTCGAGCACTTCTGTCGGGAGATGCGGGCGCTGCGCGACGAGCGGTTCATGGACCAGCTGAGGTGTGAGGACATCGCCAGCAACTTCGACTGCTTCCGGGTCTTCATCCAGACCATCCTCGGCCTCGTCAACCTGCGCGCCGATCTGCACGCTACCGTGCTCGACGATGTCCGCGCCAAGCGCGCCCTGATGCAGTTCGTCCGCGTCGCCTGATTCAGATCTCAGTACCTTCCCAGAAAATCCCCGGCCCGTGGCCGTGGGACCGGAGTGCCGGTCCGGATGCAGAGGGGCAGGGGTGCAGGGGAGCAGGGGAGCAGAGGGGCAGCCGAGGGTGGGCGGCCAGAAGGCCTCTAGCTCCTCTGCCCCTCCGCTGCTCTGCCTGTTTGCTGGTGCGGCGCCTACTGCAAGCCGACGAGCTTCCGCAGGAACTCCAGCAGGCCGTCCTTCGTGAAAGGCTTCTTGAGGTACGACTTGGCTCCGAGCCTGGTGCACTCGTGGACGACATCGTCGCCGGCGAGAGAGCTGATCATCGCGACGGTCGCCACCGGGTTGATCGCCAGTATCTGCTTCAGCGTCTCAGGGCCGCCCTGCTCGGGCATCACGATGTCAAGCAGGACGATGTCGGGCTTGAGCTTCGCGTACCTGTCGACGGCGCTCTTGCCGTCGCGGGCGGAACCGGCGAAGACGAACTCCGATCCCTGGAGATAGGTCCCGATCAGGGTGAGCACCCCAACGGAATCATCGACCGCCAGGACCCTGTGAGTTCGCATCATCCCGCCCTCGCCGTTGCGCCGACTGTTGCGCTTCCGAAGGATGGTAGCCACGGCGCCCGCGGGAATCAAGGCCGATAGCGCACCGCGCGGCGGTTCGTCGCGTTCGCGGGAGCGCGGGAGCAAGGAGAGTCCCGAAACGACTTGTAGGTCCCGCTCCCATATCCGGCATGGTGGTTTCTTCGACAAACGCGGTGCAGGCGCGCCCACACAACTGCAAGGCGGCTGCCTATTACGGGCCCCAGGGCCGACCGGTACAACGGTGTGCAGGAGGGTGGGGTCCCAGGCATGGATGAAGCGGTTCAGGCCTTCTTGCTCGAGAGTCACGAAAACCTCCAGCAAATGGAGAAGGAGCTCGTGCTGCTCGAACAGCGCCCCGGCGACCGCGAACTGATCGCCAGCATCTTCAGGACAGTACACACCGTGAAGGGCACCTGCGGGTTTTTTGCCTTCTCCCGGCTCGAGGCGCTCAGCCATGCCGGCGAGAGCCTCCTCAGCCGCCTCCGCAGCGGCGAGCTGACGGTAACCCCCGAGATCGCGGACGCGCTCCTGGCGCTCGTCGATGCCATCGAGGAGAAGCTGGTAAGCATCGAAACGGGGGGCAACGAAGGCACCGACGACAACGTCTTGCTGGTCGCTCGCCTCACCGCTCTCGCGCAGGCGAGCGGAGGAAACCCGCCGCCCCCGGCTCCGGCGGCCCGGCCCGCCAAAGGTCCCCGCCGCAAGGCCACGGCGCGCCCCGCCAGAGCCGGCACGAGCCGCGGCTCCCGCAAGGGCACGCGATCCTCAAAACCGAAGGGGTCTGCGGCCGAGACCGCACCGTCGGCCGAGCTGACCGGCACCGGCGACGTCAGGCAAGCCGTCCAGGCGGCAACGGTCACGGAGAGCGCCGTCCGGGTCGATGTGCGCCTGCTGGACAGGCTGATGGACCTCGTCGGTGAGCTGGTTCTCGTGCGCAACCGGATCGTGCAGCTCTCCGGCGGGAGTGCGGCGGCTGAGCTGGCGGGTGCATCGCAGTTCCTGGATCGCATCACGGACCAGCTCCAGGACGACGTCACGCGGACCCGTCTGCAGCCCCTCAACACCCTGTTCAACCGCTTTCCGCGTCTTGTGCGCGACCTCGGCACCGCGTGCGGGAAGCAGGTCACGATCGACATGAACGGCGGCGAGACGGAGCTCGACCGCAGCATCATCGAGTCCGTCAAGGATCCTCTGGTCCACCTCATCAGGAATGCCGTCGATCACGGGGTGGAGGCGCTGGATAGCCGTGTCGCCGCGGGCAAGCCGGTCCAGGGTCAGATCACCCTGAAGGCCTTCAACGAAGGCGGCCAGGTCGTGATCGAGCTGCGCGACGACGGCGGTGGGATGGACGCCACGCTCCTCAGGCGGCGTGCGGTGGAACAAGGGCTTGTGGCCGCCGATGAAGCGGCGCAGCTCTCCGACCGCGAGGCGTTGCGGCTCGTGTTCCTCCGCGGGTTTTCGACCGCAAGGAAGGTCACCAGCTTCTCTGGGCGCGGGGTCGGGATGGACGTGGTCAAGAACAACGTCGAGAGCATCGGCGGCACGGTCGAGATCGCGAGCGAGCCCGGGCACGGGACTACAACGAGAATCAAGATCCCGCTCACGCTCGCCATCATCCCGGCCCTCATCGTCCGCAACGGCAAGCAGCGATACGCGATTCCCCAGAATAACCTGCTCGAGCTCGTGCGCCTGGAGGGGCAGCAGGTGCGTGGCGGCATCGAGCGCTTCCAGGGCGCACCGGTGTTCCGCCTGCGCGGTAAGCTCGTCCCCGTTGTCCACTTCAAGCACGAGCTCAGCGGCGGGACGCCAGGGGAGTTCGAGATCCGGGCCCTCGCGCGCGAGGCCGTGACTAACATCATCGTCCTGCAAGCCGACGGGCGGCATTTCGGCCTCGTGGTCGACGGAGTGGACGTCACCGAAGACATCGTCGTCAAGCCGCTGGGGCAGCTGCTCAAAGGCGCGCCGCTTTACGCCGGGGCGACGATCCTCGGTGACGGGAGCGTCGCCCTCATCCTCGACATCCTCGGCCTGGCGCAGCGGGCCCACGTCCTGGCGGACGCCGCCCAGCGTGTCGTGGCGGCGCGACCCGGCGCAGCCGAGGAGGCGGTCGAGCGCCAGCAGGTGCTGCTGTTCCGCGGGTCCGAGGGCGGCCGCATGGTCATACCCCTCGAGAAGGTCGCTCGGTTGGAGACGTTTCCGATCTCGGCCGTGGAGCGGATCGGTGGGCGTGAGGTCGTCCAGTACCGGGGCGGGATCCTGCCGCTGGTGCGTGTGCCCTCGCCCTTGGCGAGCGAACGCGACAGGGTGCGTCTCGGCGCGACGGTCGAGGTGCAGGACCGCCTCCACGTCGTCGTGTTCATCGAGGAGGGGCGGCAACTCGGCCTCGTCGTCGACGAGATCCTCGACATCGTCGAGGAGCAGTTCGACGTCGAGGGGGTCGGGGTCCGTGAGGGCATCCTGGGCAGCGCGATCGTCAAGGGTCGTGTCACCGAGCTTCTCGATGTCCAGCGGATCATCGCCGAGGCGCCGACAACGGGGTGGCGGCGCGGCTCCGGGGACGGAAGGTAGGCGGGGTGCCGATGCGGCGACTCTGCACCTTCTATCTCGACGGCATGTTGTTCGGCATCGACGTCGACGCCGTTCAGGAGGTGCTTCGGTACCAGGCCATGACGCCGGTCCCGCTCGCACCCACCGTGGTAGCCGGGCTCATCAACCTGCGGGGGCAGATCGTGACGGCGCTCGACCTGCGGCGCCGGCTGGAGCTCCCGGAGCGACCGCCCGACCTCCTCCCCACCAACGTCGTGCTGCGAAGCACCACAGTGGGGGCGAGCCTCCTCGTGGACCGGATCGGCGAGGTGCTCGAGGTGGACGACGAGAGCTTTGAGCCGCCGCCTGAAACGACTCAGGGAACGGCGCGCGAGCTGATTCTCGGCGCCTACAAGCTGCCGGATCAGCTGCTGCTCCTGCTCGACTTGAAGAAGACGCTCGACATCGGAACCGAGGTGCACGCTTGAGGACACCCTCGGCCTCGCCGCCGTCCGCAACGGCTCAGTTCTCGATGGAGCGTGCTGTTGGAATCGCGATCCGTTGGGTGTCTTCGAGGGCTGCGGTGCGGTGCAGGGTTTGAAGCAAGGGGGACTCATGCGTAGGTTCTGGTTCTGGGCTTCTGGCGCGATTCTAGGCGCGGTTCTGATGGTCGGAGGGGTTGCCTCCGGCGACGACCTGGGGTTCGCGGTGATCGTCAATGCGTCGAATCCTGTCGAATCGCTTTCACGGTCGGAGCTCTCGAACATCTTCCTCAAGCAGGAGTCCGCCTGGCCCGACGGCCATGTGATCCTGCCCGTGGATCAGGCAGAGAGTTCTCCCGTGCGGGCCGAGTTCTCGCGAGTCGTACTCAGGAGACCCGTCACCGCCGTGAAGAGCTTCTGGCAGAAGCAGATCTTCTCCGGCTCCGCGGTTCCGCCGGTCGAGAAGGCCTCAAGCGCCGACGTCGCGACATACGTCAGCAATTTCCGCGGAGCGGTGGGCTATGTCGGGGTGATACAGCAGCTGCGCGAGGGCAAGGCCGTTGTGAGCCTGCCGTCGGGCGTCAAGGTCGTTCGACTCACTGAGTGATTTTCGGACGGGGCCGGTGCGTTGTGCTGCCGGACGAGGTGGGGGCTAGGATGCTGAAGAATCTGCGTTTCCTCTACAAGATCTGGGCGATGCCGGTGATCGCCGGGACCGGCATGGCGATCGTGCTCATCGCGGTTCAGATGGGCATGGCAGCGAACGGCAGGTTGATCCACAGAACGGAGAGCGGCTACGTCCCTGCCCTCGAACTGGCGCGCGACCTCGATGAGGAGCTGCGGACGATCCAGAGAGGCCTGCAGGACGCGGTCGGTGCCTCCGATGCAGGCCTCCTCCGCGAACCGGACAAGGCCCGCGACCTCTTCCTCTCACGCGTCGCAGATGGTGGCAAGAACGAGACGCTCGACGCACGAGGGCTGGAGGGGCTCGGCGAGGCCTTTCGAAGCTACTACACCAGCGCGCGCGACGTCAGTACGCGGATGATCGCGCGAGAGAGCGGCGAGGGTATCAGCGCCGCCCAAGAACGCATGAGAAGCGAGTATCTGTCGCTCAGCGGCCGGGTCGACGCGCTCCGGACCCACTCGAAGGAGGAGATGACACGGGGCTTCGACGAGATGCTGGAGGGCCAGCGATCGATTACGCGCGTCCTGCTGTTCGTCATCGTCGTGAGCGGTGTCGTGTTCATCGCGCTCGCGCTCTCCGTCGTCCGGTCGATCACGACGCCGCTCCGCGAGGTGACCGATGTCGCCGCCGGACTTGCGCAGGGCGAGGTGACCAAGCGCGTGCACGTCAACTCCTCCGACGAGATAGGCGCCATGGGCACGGCGCTCAACGGAGCCCTCGACAAGGTCGCCGGTACGATCCGGACCATCGCCGAGAACGCCAACGGTCTGGGCACCGCGTCGGAGGAGCTTACGGCCGTGAGCCAGGAGATGACCGGCAGCGCCGACCAGACCGCGACCCAGGCCAATGCGGTCTCCGCGGCCGCGGACCAGGTCAGCAAGAACGTGCACACGGTTGCCACGGCGGTCGAAGAGATGACGGCCAGCATAAGAGAGATCGCGCGCAACGCGCACGAGGCCGCCAGGGTCGCGACCGACGCCGTACGGGTCGCCGACAGCACCAACACGACCATCACCAAGCTCGGCGACAGCAGCTCCCAGATCAGCAACGTCGTCAAGGTCATCACTTCGATCGCCGAGCAGACGAACCTCCTCGCCCTGAACGCAACTATCGAGGCGGCACGGGCCGGAGAGGCGGGCAAGGGGTTCGCAGTCGTGGCCAACGAGGTCAAGGAGCTGGCCAAGGCCACGGCGAGCGCAACCGAGGATATCGGGCGGAAGATCGCGACGATCCAGGCGGACACGACCGGCGCCGTCGAAGCGATCGGCCGGATCGGGGCCATCATCAAGCAGATTTACGATATCCAGAACACGATCGCGAGCGCGGTCGAGGAGCAGACGGCGACCACAAACGAGATCGCCCGCAACGTCGCGGAAGCGGCGCGCGGCAGCGCCGACATCGCCCAGAACATCACGGGCGTGGCGCACGCCGCACACGGAACGTCTTCGGGGGCGTCCGCGACTCAAGAGGCGGCGCGGGAGCTGGCCGGCATGGCCGACACGCTGCTCAGGCTGGTTGCGCAGTTTCGGGTGTGAGGGAGGCGAGAATGCGTGCGCTGGTACTCGACGATTCGCGGGCGATGCGGACGATCCTGAAGGGGGTCCTGACCGAGGTGGGTTTCGAGGTGCAGGAGGCCGCGAGCGTGCGGGATGCGATCGCGGTCCTCGGGCAGGGTCCTGATTTCGACCTCGCCTTGATCGATTGGAACCTCCCTGATGTCGAGGGGATCGAGTTCGTGAGACGGGTCCGCGCGCAGCGCAAGTACGACGCCGTCAAGCTCATGATGGTGACCACCGAGACCGAGGCCGCTCAGGTCGCCAACGCGATCCGGGCCGGCGCCAACGAATACATCATGAAGCCCTTCTCCAGGCAGGCGGTCGCCGAGAAGCTCGTGCTGCTCGGGTTCACGCTCCCGCAAGGCGAGCATGCGTAAGATCAGAGTCCTGGTCGTGGATGACGCCGCAGCCGTGCGGCGTCTCGTCTCCGAGGTTCTGGCCTGTGATCCCGCCATCGAGGTCGCGGGCGTGGCGCCCACTGGGAGACTGGCCCTCGCCAAGTTGCCTGAGCTGAGCCCGGACCTCGTGACGCTCGACGTCGAGATGCCCGGGATGAGCGGTCTCGAAACGCTGGCCGAGATACGCACCTACTATCCGGACCTGCCAGTCATCATGCTGAGCGCGCACACGGAACAGGGCGCCGTGGTGACGCTGGAGGCGCTGTCGCTCGGAGCGAGTGACTACCTCCCGAAACCTACGGGCTTTTCGAGCTCGGAGGAGGCACGCGAGTACCTCCGCGAGCAACTTGTCCCGAAGATCAAGGCCCTCTGCGCGGGCCGGGTCGGTCACGCCGTCTCCGTTCTGGTGGCGCAACCGGTGCCCCGGGGCACGAGGCCGGCGGCGGTCCAGCAACGCGCCGAGCGGCTCGAGATCGTCGGCATCGGTGTCTCGACCGGTGGGCCGAACGCCCTAGCGACCGTCTTGTCGGGGGTCGCGGGCGACTTTCCCCTGCCGATCATCGTGGTCCAGCACATGCCGCCGGTGTTCACGCGTTTGCTAGCGGAGCGGCTTTCCGACCGCACGCCCTTGCGGGTGCGCGAGGCGGTCCCGGGGGGCGTGCTCGAGCCCGGGGTGGTGTGGCTCGCGCGCGGCGACTATCACCTCGTCGTCGAACGGGAGGCCAAGCGCCTGACGGTGAACATCAATCAGGAACCGCGGGAGAACTCCTGCCGTCCCTCGGTCGATGTTCTCTTCTGCTCTCTTGCACGGGTGTTCGGCGCCAGGTCCCTGGCCGTTGTGCTCACCGGGATGGGGCGCGACGGACTTCGGGGTTGCCAGGAGATCCGCGACGTCGGTGGGCAGGTGATCGTGCAGGACGAGGCCACGAGCGTGGTCTGGGGCATGCCCGGGTTCGTGGCGAATGCCGGACTGGCGCATGCGGTGTTGCCGCTTGACCTGGTTGCGGGAGAGATCGAACGTCGTGCGTGGGCCAGGCGAAGCCGGACGATGGCGGCGACGTCCGCCGGTGGGAGGAGGACGGTCTCAGGTGGGTAAGTCATGCCGCTAGCAGCGAACGACTTCGAACTCGTGCGTCAGATCGTGCGGGATCACGTCGGCATCCTGCTCGACAGCTGGAAGACGAGTCTCGTCGAGACGCGCCTCTCGGCGATCGCGAGGGGCGAAGGTCTGGCGGGCGTGGACGATCTCCTGAATCACCTGCGCTCCCGGTCGCGCAGTCCGCTGTCCACCCGCGTCGTGGAGTCGCTTCTCACGACCGAGACGTCGTTCTTCCGCGACGTGCACCCGTTCGAGGCCCTGCGACAGTTTATCCTTCCGGATCTGATCATTCAGAGGCAGGCGAGGCGCAGGCTAGCGATCTGGTCGGCCGGCTGCGCATCCGGCCAGGAGATCTACAGCGTTGCGATGCTGATCCGCGAGCACTTCCCCTCGCTCCTGGACTGGTCGCTCCAGTTGGTTGGCACCGATGTCTCGTCGTCAATGCTGGCGAAGGCGGCGAAGGGTCGGTACACTGAACTCGAGATCAACCGCGGCCTTCCCGCCGCTGCGCTGGTGAAGTACTTCGAGCAGCATGCCCTCGAGTGGCAGATCAAACTCGAGGTCCGTGCGATGGTCGAGTTCGTGCAGATGAACCTGGCTGGAAGCTGGCGTGCGCTGCCCAAGATGGATATCATCTTCATGCGAAACGTCCTCGTCTATTTCGACGTGGAAAAGAAGCGTGAGATCCTGGCAAAAGTGAGACGTCAACTTCACCCGGACGGATTCCTCTTTCTCGGTGGTGCCGAGTCAACGATTAACCTGGACGACGATTTCCAGCCAACCTATTTCGGGCCAGCGGTCGTCTACAGGCTGCGCGCGCGCGTCGGAGAGGCTGCATGAACAACATCGAAGAGGCAATCGTCAACATCACTCAGAACATCTGGGAGTCGATCCTGGGCCTCGAGGTTCAGCGCGCCCGCGACGTCGCGCAGCTGAGTCACGCAACTCGTGAGAAGAGCCTCACCGGCTGCGTCCAGCTTGCCGGGGCATGGGAGGGAAGCGTCTTCCTCTACTGCACTGCGACGCTTGCAGGCGAGGTCGCCGCCACGATGTTCGGGACCAACCCGGACACCCTGCGCAACGGCGACGTGGAGGACGCCCTCGGGGAGCTCACGAACATGGTGGCCGGCAACCTGAAGATCGTCCTGCCGAGGCCTTGTCAACTCTCGTTGCCCGCGGTCGTCGAGGGGATCGACTACAGGATCATCGTTCCGGGGACCAAGATCGCGGGGCAGGTCCTCTTCGAGTCCAACTCCCATCCCCTCCTTGTCACGGTGCTCGAGGGTGCGGCGTTGGGCTCGAAACGGGCAAGCGCGGCGCGGGCGGAAGCCGAGTCGAAGGAGACCTGAGCGATGGGTTTCATGGGCCGGCTCGGCGACATGCCGTTCGAAGACATCGTCCAGATGCTCTCGATGTCTCAGCGGACCGGCAGGCTGACGCTGACCCACGCCGCCTCGAAGGCGGTCATCCTCTTCAAGCAGGGCGAGATCCTTGGGGCCACCTGCGATTCGGTCGGGGAGTCGTTGGGCCAGGCTCTCTTGGCGCGTGACGCGGTCACGGAATCTGCTCTCTCTCGCGCCCTCGAGATGCAGCAGAAGACGGTGCCGGCGCGCCTGCTGGGGGCGATCCTCGTCGAAATGAACGTGGTGCAGCCCGAGACCGTCGAGGAGGTCGTCCGCAAACAGGTTCAGAGCGTCATCGACGAGGTCGTGCGCTGGACCGACGGCGCCTTCAGATTCGAGCGCCTCGAGCACCCCGAGTACCTGAGCGCCGGTTTTGCGGACAGCGAGATGCTCCTGAAGTCCGGGTTGCGCGCCGACCAGGTAATGCTCGACGCGGCCCGGCGCCTCGACGAGACCGGCACCGACGATGACCATGAGCCGCCTTCGATCCTGTCGTTCGCCCGCCGTCAAAAGGGACCTTTGGCCGGTTCACCGAGGCGGCCCACCGTCGACATGGGGGACACGCTGACGGCCAACCAGATCATCGCGGCACTCACGGAGAGCGATGCGGACGACGCTACCGCTGCGGAACTGCCCGCCGCTGCCGAAGTGGAAGAGGCCTCTCCGTCCGAGGTGACGTTCCTCAAGTCCATCATCGACGAGACCCGCTCCTCCGACTTCATCGGCGAGATCGGCCTGATGATCATGAGGTGCGGGGCGAGGATCGTCCGGCGAGGCATCCTCTTGTCGGTGAGCCATGGGCAGGTGCGTGGCATCGGCGAGTTCGGCCTTGAGCTCTCGGGTCCCAGGGCGTACGAGAGGGTGCGGAAGATGAGGATCCCGTTGATGGATCCATCGGTCTTCCGCACGGTGGTCGAGAGCGGCCGGAGCTTCCGCGGACGGCTCGCGAAGACGTTCTGGGACGAGTACCTGATCAGGCAGCTCGGCGGCGAGGAACCGGACGAAGCCATCGCAGTGCCGATGTCGGTCGGCGGGAACGTCGTCTCGATCTTCTACGGCGACAACGTCCATTCCAAGGACCCCATCGGGTCCATCGAGATGCTCGAGCTCTTGATGTTATACGCGTCCCTCGGGATGGAGAGGATGCTCCGCACCGCCAAGGCCGAACGTTAGGTATCGGTGGATACGGCCGGCTCGCTCGGGTCGCGCAACTGACTGGCAAGCTGCTCGAAGTCGAACGGTTTCGGGAGCAGGCGCCAGCGGCCGTCGAGGACGCCGGCACGGACCTCGTCGTGGTCCGTGTTCCCCGACATGATCACGGCCTTGAGGTGCGGCCAGCGCTCGCGGAGGCGCCCGACCACCCGGTGGCCGAGCATCCCGGGTAGCCGGAGGTCGGCGAGCACGACCTCGAAGGGCTGATCGTCCGGAAGGCGGTCTGCCTCGTCACCGGTGGCCACCGCTGCAACGGTGTGGCCCAGGTACTCGAGCATCCGCACCACCGTGCTCCGAACACCCGGATCGTCCTCGACGACGAGGATTCGCACGCGTCACGCCCCGATCCCGGCCTCCCGTCGCCGCACGCGGCGAGGTTCTTGGAGGTCTTTGTACCGATCATACGCCGCGTATGTCCTTTGCAAGCCCGATTCCCGCGGCCTGTGCGTTCTTGGCTGTTGCGTGCCTTGGTTTCTTCCCGCACCGTCCACTGGCTCGACCTCGAACCCGAAAAGTGTTACCTATGTCCCCGGCCGGTTCAAATTCACGTCGATCCAAGGCCTCATGGGTTGCCCGACCTTGCTCCGGCCTTGGCCAAGTCCTGCTTGAGGCGAAGCCTCGCGATGCGCTCGATCAACTCGAAGGGAATCGGTTCGTCGAGGGGAAACCGGAGATTGCCTTTCGGCCCGGCATACGGGGCGACGGCGCGTTCAAGTGCAGCGTCGCCCGACACTGGTGGGTACAAGCCAATGTGGTGCCTGAATGCCGCGAAGTACAAGAGGATGCCGTGAAGCCTGAAGGCCGGCATTCCGTAGCCAATCGCCTCCTGCGCTTGGGGCGCGACCTTGTGGACGATCGAGCGGATTCGCTGGAGGATGGCCTGTACGTCCGGCGGGAGGGAGCTGATGTATGCATCCACGCTTTCCGGACCTGACCGAGGTGCCATTGCGCTTCCCTTCTCCTAGTGGCGCCGGCGTTCAGCCGCTGGCGCGAGCCTGCCCGGCGCGCAGCGCCGGCTTGCAGGCGAGCGACAGTCGGCTGTAACGCCAGGTTAGGCCTCAGCCCACTACTTGCCGCAACATCGGTGAAAGCCCCTGTCGGACATGACCTGATCGGCGTCCCAGGCGAAGCAGATGTTCCGCGCACGGGGCGAATTGTCGTTGAGTTCACGGAGGTGCCAGTAGTCGAGGTGGTCGGAGCGCCCATCGCGTCCGTAGCTCACCAAGACAAACGACTGCCCGCGGGATTCGTAGCGGACCGGGAAGTCCCAGTAATCGTCCCCATCGCGCACCACCTTCCAGCGAGCCGCAGATGTGGCGTCTGAGAGAATGCAGGGGAACGACCCGTGCGCCTTGTAGTACTCGTCCAGCGTGGTTGCGTAGAGTCTGAAGAGTTCGAGGTTGCGGATCTGCTTGACCCCCAAGAGCTGTCGCCTGACAAACGAGCCAAGAAGAACCGCAAATGCCGTGACCGTCAGGCCTGCAACAACCAGGCAGTTTCTGGTTCGGTTACGCATTGAGATCATGCTGTCTTGGACATCTAACGCAGATTCGGCGGCCGAATGGAAAACGGGAAACACTGCGTACTCTGCAGTGTTTGTCGGGCCTCGAAGTCGGGCGGAGCGGAGACAAAGTCTTTTCCCATCGTGATGTTGCGGCGGATCCTCGGGCGGGAGCCCGCCGGGTTAGGCTGCAGGAACTGCCGTCTAAGCTGGCAGGAGAAACGCTGCGGAGATCACGATTCTGTGACGGTTCAGAGGCGATCGAGGGGGCTTCGCACACCGCGTCCTCCGGCGCTGTTCACTTGTGGACTATAGCCCTCGGTTTCGGCGGGCGCTCTTGCGGTGGGTGGCAGGCGACGGGGGGCCGCGAAGCTCCGGGAGGGGGGCGACGAGAGGCGCGGAGGGCGATTCACTCGCCCGCAGCAGCGCATGGGGGCACGTGGGGCATCTGTGGCGGGAGAATGGGAGGGGGGCCACAGGGCCCCCCGTACTAGATGGAGCGGGAAACGGGATTTGAACCCGCGACTTCGACCTTGGCAAGGTCGCACTCTACCACTGAGTTATTCCCGCTCAGCGCCCGCTTGCGCGGGTGGGGAAGAAACATACCAGCGTCGGTCTGGACCGTCAAGATCGCCCCCGGAGATGGCCGTGGCCCGTGGACCGAGAACGACACGGCAGCAGAGGTGCAGGGGAGCAGGGGAGCAGAGGAGCGAGCGACGAACTGTCCGTTTCCTGCTCCTCTGTTCCTCTGCCCGTCTTTCCGGACCCCGGCCTCTCACGCAACCGAGTGGCGGAGGGTTCCGATCCCTGCGATCTCGACCTCGACGGCATCACCCGACGTGAGAGGTCCGACGCCGGGCGGGGTGCCCGTGGTGATCAGGTCGCCGGGGAACAGGGTCATGATGTGCGAGATGAAGGCGATGACTTCGGCGACCGGGAAGATCATGTCGCCCGTGCTGCCCCTCTGGCGCACGGCACCGTTGACGCGGAGCTCCAGTCCAAGTGCCTGGGGGTCCGCAATCTCGGTCTCGAGCCAGGGCCCGACCGGGCAGAAGGTGTCGAACCCCTTGGCCCGCGCATACACCTTCTCGCGACGCTGGATGTCCCGCGCGGTGACGTCGTCGAGGCAGGTGTAGCCGAGCACGTAATCGAGAGCGTTCCCGGCGTTGATTCTCGTTGCAGCCCTGCCGATCACCAGGGCGAGCTCGCCCTCGTGCTCGACCTTGGCCGACTGTCTCGGCAGGACCACAGCGCCCCCGGGTGGGAGCAACGACGACGGCGCCTTGAGGAACAGCAGCGGCTCCTCCGGAAGCTCCTTGCCCATTTCGGCGGCGTGGGCGCGGTAGTTGAGGCCCACCGCGACGATCTTGGACGGCTCGCACGGCGGCAGCAGCCGAGCCGCAGCGAGCGGCGTGGCCCCGCCGATCTTGCGTACCTCATCCCATGGCGGCGCTGCCAGCGGCGTCACCAGATCGCCTTCGATCACGCCCCAGCGGGGTGTCCCGCCGACCTCGAACCGGCAGAGGCGCATCTCAGGCCTCCTTCTTCGCGGCGCCCGAGCAGAACATCGACTCGAACTCCTCCAGGTGGTCGCGGACGCCGAGCACGACGAGCACGTCGCCCTCGTGCAGGGCGAGGTTGGGTTCCGGGTTCGGGAACAGCGTCGGTCCGCGCTGAACGGCGACGACCCCGACCCCACACTTGCGCCGCAGATCGGCCTCGGCCAGGGTCACCCCGACCAGGGGGCTCGAAGAGGCCAGCCGCACCTGCTCCAGCTCCAGCCCTGGCATCTTCCCCGCCCCCATCGAGAAATCCAGGAAGTCCACGACCGTCGGCTTCACGACCAACTGGGCGAGTCGCACCCCGCCGTGCTGATAGGGGTTGACGACACGGTTCGCGCCGGCGCGCTGCAGCCGCGTCTCGGCGCCCTCCTCGCCGGCGCGCGCGACGATGAACAGCTGCGGGTTTATCGAGCGCGCGGTCAGAACCGTGTACACGTTGTGGGCGTCGTCGTTGAGGCAGGAAACCAATCCGCGCGCCCGTTCGATACCCGCGGCCCGCAGCGTTGTCTCGCTGGTGGCGTCGCCGGAAACGACCGGTATCTCGGCCGCGCGGAGTCGCTCGACTTTCTCCGGCTTGTGCTCCACGACGACGACGTCGCGGCGGGCGCGTCGAAGCTCCTCGACGACCGCCTGCCCCATCCGTCCCCAGCCGCACACGATCTCGTGGCCCGAAAGGCTCTCGATCATCCGTGACCTCCGCACCTGCCCAAGCGCCTCGCGCAACTCGCCCTCCACCACCGAACGGCCGATCTCCGTGGCCACTAGGAGGATCACGCCCAGCCCGGCAAACAGCAGGAAGACGGTCAGAACCTGGCCGCTGCGGGAGAGCGAGGAGATCTCGTTGAAGCCCACGGTCGTGAGCGTCAAGACGGTCCTGTAGAACGCCTCCCACAAGGAGTTGCCTTCGGCCCACCGATAGCCAAGCGTTCCGATCAGGAGGATTGCTCCGAGAACGGCGGCCGACCTGGCGAGCCGGGTGCGCATGGTGTAACTGTAACGCAGAGGAGCCGAGGAGCGGAGATGAAGAGGGGCAGAGGAGCACGAAGACTGTTCGCAGGTTCACACTTGCGAGGACTCAGGAACCGGAGTTACTACCGCGCCAGGAGTAGGGTTGTAGGGGAAGGGGTCAGGCGGCGTAGCGGACGTGACGTTCCTGGAAGTAGCTGCGGACCAGGTTGGGGCGGCGCTGGGTGCGGCGGAGGTAGCTGGGCAGGGTGGCGTCCATTTCGGGCTTGTCCTTTGGCCGCCGGCGCCCGAGAGCGTTGCTCTTGGCGTCGTTGTTCAGCATTTCGTCGGGATTGAGCTCGGGACTGTAGCTGGGAAGGTAGAACAGCTCCAAGTCCCGAATATGCGCGAGTCTCCAGGTCTGAACGATCTTGGCTCGGTGAACGGGATGCCCATCCACGATCACGAACACTTTCCGTTTGGCCTGTTTGATGAGCCGCCTCAGGAAGTCCAGGAATACCTTGACCCGGAAACCCTCGTTGAGCACCATGAAACACATGTGACCGCGGTTGGTGATCGCTGAGATCATGCTGGTCGAAAAGCGTTGTCCAGTACCGGGGATGACCGGCGTCCGACCGCGCGGGCTCCAGCTTCGGCCGGTCTGATGATCCGATCTCAGCCCCATTTCGTTGGCCCAGTAGATCTCCGCGCCTTCCGCCTTCGCCCGAGCGTGAATCGCCGGGTACGTTTCCTCCAGCCACCTCGTGACCGCTGAGAAACTCTGCTCGAACGCTCGCCGGACCGGCTTCTGCGGCGTGAAGCCCCACGCCTTGAGGTAGTTGCCAACGGTCGAGGCGCCCAGCCTGACGCCAAACTCCAGCTCTACCAACTCACGCACCGCATCCCGCGTCCACAGCGCACACGGGAGACGCAGTTGCTCCGGATGTTTGCCTCGCACCCAACGACAGACCTGCTGCTCCTGCCGGACCGTCAGCTTCTTGCCGAACCCCTTCGCCGGCCCTTTCTTCTTCGCAGCAAGCCCCTTCTCTCCCTCGGCCCGGTAGGTCTTCATCCAAAGGTTGACCGTGTACGCGCTCACCCCCAGCGCTCGGGCCACCTCCTTCTGCTTCATCCCCGACACCACCGCCATCACACCACGTCTCCTCAGTGCCGCCTTGGCGTCCTGCGAGAGCGATCGAGCGTCTGTCCACTCCATACCCTCAGTATGGAGCACAAACTCCATTAATACAACCCTACCGCTGTCAGATTAGTAA